>Ga0137407_10000240_pt1 | contig 39311 bp, 34 predicted proteins | sample CZOMad2_2_16fung_FD_108410 | JGI IMG/M metagenome (GOLD analysis project Ga0137407, IMG submission 108410) | Vadose zone soil fungal communities from Angelo Coast Range Reserve, California, USA - CZOMad2_2_16fungal (Illumina Assembly) | ecosystem: Environmental > Terrestrial > Soil > Vadose... | reverse complement strand
TGCTTAAATTCCTTTGTTCAATATTGTTTTTATTAATTTCCAATTTGAGGTGTTCGTCTGCCACAATGAAATTGATGCAAGAGCCTTTTCGTGCAAGCCCCTCTGATTCAGTAACCAGCAGTGTTGAAGTACCTGCTGTGCTCACAACAATCTTTTTTAAACTGTTGCTCTCGTCTTCACTGATGAATAATATCTGACAATCGAAAGAATGCGCCGAAGTGGGATATTTTTTTACAATTATTTTTTGACTGCCAGCGAGTTTATTAGCGGTAATATTTTTCAACTCATCATATAATGGTGTTTCTCCTATTATTCCAATAATAAAATCGCCGGATTTTTTATCTTCCGGCCAGTTTATATATTTAGTGAAATGGTAAATGATATTGGCATTTATGGCGTAGTTGGTACCCTGTTGTGCCTGGAGTTTTGATGCAATTAATAGTAAGAGGCTTATTGAACAGAATAATTTTATATTGAAAAACAGGGACCTTATCTTAACATTCAAGCGAGTTCCGGGTATATAGGAATCTCCGGTTGATTCCTGCATTTTTTCAATGATTGAAATTTCCACAGGCCTGTTTTTCATAAGTACATTGATGCGCGATTCGTATCATTTTTATTTTATCAGATTAATTATTTGTACTTGAGCCTGCGGATGACGCATTAACGTGTACAATAAATTTATAAATATTTCATCCCGGTTATAGTAATGCATTTACTATTGTTATTGCAACAATGGAAACTTCTTTACATATATCTGACCATTCAACTCATATTGAATAAAGTATATGCCTTTCAATAAATTATTCACTTCATACTCATTGCGGCTCATATTACTTCTCCAGATCGTTTGCCCGGAAACATTGAGAACACGAACAGCTGTAGGTTGATCACCAATAAAATAAATTATCATGCTGTTAGTTCTTGGTACCACACGGATATTATTTGTTGAACCGGTTTTGTGTATTTCAATAATAGGAGAATAACTTGCTTTTCCTGATGCATTGACAATTTTAATCCTGTACAACCTTGAAGAAAATTGCGCGTCCATGTCACTGTAATGATAAATTTGTTTGGTGAATGAAAGTACTCCCGGAACAACTGCGATTGCCCTCCAGTTTTGTCCATCAGTACTGCTTTCTACTGTAAAATTTATTTCTTCTCCATGGTGTTCAAATATCCATGTAAGATTGGTTTGATTTCCATCCCAGTTGCCTTTAAAAGAAATCAATTGAATGGGAAGTGCACTTATGTTATTTGCTGCAGTTGCCGCGACAAAGCTTTGAGCGGAAGTTACAAACTGAACATAATGAGAAGCTGTATTCACGGTACTGGCAACGGCCATCGTCCACAAACTTCCAACCGTTGAATCATAATATTTCAATGAACTTTCTGTGTTGCCATTTAGTTCCGAGAGTTGATAGTATATTTCAACCGTGCCGGTAAACACGATTGGATTATTCAGATAATATACCCGTGTAATACTACTGCCGGGCACAAGTGCAGGCACAGGTGTTTCCAAAATAGCATTAGAAGACATAGTAAAATCACTGCCGGGAGTTAGCACGAGACTATCAGCGCTGAATATTGTGCTAGTTTTAATCGTCAATGCATTGGCGGCGCCTACTGAAAGTACATTGTGTTGTGCACGTACCATTACTGAGCACATGTTCATGAAAGCAATTAAAACTATAATTTTTTTCATAATAATTTGGTGTTATTGAATAATGTTATTGAATAACAGTAACGTCGAAAGTAATATTACCAACAGCGCGTGCAGTGCCGTCTGTATTGGTAAATCCGATAATAACAGTATTCGCACTGCTTACACGTGCCCAGCCGATTCCGAGTCCGGTTGGTAAAGCAGTTCTTGGATTAATAATAACGGTTGCATTAACGGTTGCGCCGGTTACCGTTACAGTTATCTGGTTTGTTACTGTATAGTCAAATGTTGTCGCATCATTAATGTTGAAACTGGTTTTGATCATATTGGTCAATACAGTTCCTGCAGTTCCCAATTTATAAGTTCCACTTACATCGAGTTTTGCCGCTGGTGCATTTGTGGCGATACCTACATTGCCTGAACCATCAACGCGCATTCTTTCATTGGTGGCCTGTGTTGTACCACCTGTTATAAACACCAATGATTTTGCAACAGTACCTGTTCCAAGCAAAAAATTCTGACCTATATTATACAGATATGCATCATTGGCCGCTCCCATAATACCACTTGTATTGACGCTGCTGTTGATACCCATATCGACAAAGTTGGTCGTTTCACTACCATTATCAGCAGTTGCTACTACATCTGAAGAAGCATTAGTTCCTGCATTACTATTTTGAATATTCAATTGAAGATAGTTGTTGATACTACCTTTTCCTACGATCGCATTTACAGAAGTTGTAGCACCTGCATCGACAACAAATTTTTCAGGATAAGTAGCATTGAAAGTATTGGTGCCGATTCCTACATTGACAGTATTGGCAGCAAGGCCTCCTAATATCAGGGTGTTGTTCGTAGCAACTTTGGCATTGTACCCTATAGCAGTAGCATTGCTCAGCCCGATCACAGTGGCGTCGGCGCTATTCCCGATAAAAGTATTATTCGACCCCGTAGTATTGGTACCACCACTCAAACTGCCCAGAGCCGTATTTCCACTACCGGTAGACGTTAGTGCCAGAGATGAATTCCCGATGGAAACATTATTCGATGCAGTAGTACTAACCTTTAAAGCGCTATAACCAACAGCTGTATTGCTGCTACCCGAAGTGTTTGCATTCAGGGCGATGCTTCCTACTCCTACATTAGAAGCACCGGAAGTATTGGCGAATCCTGACTGATATCCGAGATAAGTATTACCATTACCCGTCACTACACCCTGGGCAGCCTGGTATCCGAATGAAGTATTGTTTAGAGTCAGATCTATTTTACCGGATAATATGTTATTGGCTTTAAATACCAGCGACTGGTTATCGATAGTGCCTATGAAGTTTGTACCAGGAACCGTTCCGCTGTTACCAATTAATGCCCATGCATTCGAGGAAGATGTAACCAATGCAGATGGATGTAATTTTCTAACAACGCCATTAAGGATCATTAAAATACTATCTGTACTCAACCCGGTTTGCACACCTGCCAGATATAAAGGATTGCTTGCGGCACTTACCTGTAATTTGTAACCGGGATTATTAAATCCGATACCCACATTACCCGTTCCGCTAATTCTCATTCTTTCATTGGTGGCCTGTGCTGTACCACCGGTCATGAACACCAATGATTTTGCAGCAGTACCTGTTCCCAAAAGAAAATTCTGACCAATATTATACAGATATGCATCATTGGCCGCTCCCATGACACCACTTGTATTGACACTGCTATTGATACCCATATCGACAAAGTTGGTCGTTTCACTACCATTATCAGCAGTTGCTACCACATCCGAAGAAGCGTTGGTTCCTGCATTTGAATTCTGAATATTCAATTGGAGATAGTTATTGATATTACCTTTTCCCACGATTGCATTTACAGAAGTTGTTGCACCTGCATCCACGACTAATTTTTCCGGATATGTTGCATTAAAAGTTGGGGTACCAATGCCCAGGTTACCCGTGGCACTCAGCCGCATTTTTTCAGTATTATTTGTAATGAAAGGAAGATCAAAATTCGAAACGGTTCCGAAATTTTTTAAAGATGCCACACTATTCCCGTCAAGTATCCAGGCATTCGGGGAAGTAGCTCCCTGCGCTGTTACATGCCAGTTAGCACCATCACTTACCAGTATTACACTCTCGTATACCTGATCCAATAAATTCGAGGTTATGCCATCGATAGTCTGCGAAGAGGTGGTGTTTATAGTTACAACAGGCGTGGGCCCTGTTGTGCTTGCATTTTTTATAATATATATTCTACCAGCACAGGCGGTAGCATCCGGCAAAGTTACCGTTGAAGCGCTTGCGCCTGTAAAAACCAATGTATGGTCAGTGGAGGCAGCAGAAGTACTTGCGGCAAATGAACGGAAAGCGGGAGAAAACGATCCCCTCACATCTAAGGTTGAGTTGGGAGACACTGTTCCGATACCAACTTGTGCATTTGACCAAATTGCAGTAATGGCCAGCAGAAAAAATAGTATTAGTCTTTTCATAGGATGCAGAATTAAAAATTTGGAATTTATAATAATCAAAACGGGAAATAACTATAATATATATTATTGTTACAGCCTCAATCTCATTTATAGTAAATATTCTTAGTGAGAAGTAAGGATAACCATTTATAATCTTAAACTTTTTCGTTAACCGGTAAGGCCCATCTTTCAAGTATGCGCACCAGTTCCTGCAGTTCAACCGGTTTGCTTAAATAATCATCCATTCCGGATTGCAGGCATTCTTCCCTGTCTCCCTGCATTGCATTTGCGGTCATAGCTATAATAACCGGTTGTGTTGTCAGGCATAAGCGAATCATCCTCGTAGCTTCGAGCCCATCCATTTCCGGCATCTGCACATCCATTAATATTAAATCATATTGATTATGACTCACTATCTCCAGCACTTCTTTCCCGCTTGCAGCGATTTTGGGATCATACCCTAACTTATTTAATATTCTCAAAGCCAGTTGCTGGTTGAAAAGATCGTCTTCGGCGATGAGGATCCGCAACGGATATTCACTTGAAAAATTACTTCTCAGTTTTTGACTGTTGGCCTTATCATCTCCATTGGATTTTCCATCATTCCTGAATTGATTGACAATATTTTTTCCAAGAATATGCCTCTTAACCGGTTTAGTTAATATTGCATTGAAAATCCCTTCCTGATTTTTCCATTGTTCATTACCTGCAGGACTTAATAAAATAATCGGGATTTCAGGGTATTCCTTTCGAACGGATTGAGACAATTCGATGCCATTCATTCCGGGCATCAGCATATCTGTTATAATCAGATCGGGTTTATCCGCACCTGCTAAGAGATTTAACGCCTGTTTGCCTGAATTCACCAAAACAGGTGTCAGTTTCCAATTCTCTAAAATGGTTTTCATTATGCCCAGGTTCGTTGAATTATTATCAACCAGCATAATTTTCTTTCCTTCAGCTCCAGGTATGGTAAGTCCTGTATCAGATCTTTGCAATTGCGTGCCGGTTTTGGTTTTAATGGCAAATTTTACGACTGTTCCTTTGCCGGAACTGCTTTCAATTTCAATATGTCCACCCATCAGATTGACCAGTTTCTCACAAATAGTCAAACCCAAACCTGTTTCTACCTGATTTGTTATTGGTGCTGCATTTACGTAACGCAGGTCCTGGAGTATTTTCCGCAATTTTTCTTCTTCGATGCCAATACCAGTATCGCAAATTTCAAAACACAATTCAAATTCATCAATTTTTTCTACCTGAACAGCATGAACCCTGATTACAATCTCACCCCGATGTGTAAACGCCATTGAATTGCTTAACAGATTCATCAATACCTGCCTGAGCCGAAGGCTATCCCCATTGATCTGTGATGGGATATTGTTTCCAATTTCATACATAAGTTCCAATCCCTCCTCAGCAGCTTTGCCGGAAAACATATCCAGCACTTCTTCAATGCAACTATACAGGTCAAAATCTTTTTGCTCGAGTTCGGTTTTGAAAGAATCAACCTTGCAAAATTCCAGGATATCAGCGATGAGAATTTCATTGATTACAGCAAGCAAACTTTCTCCGCAACTGCGGATTGTTTGTGTATATTCTTTTTGTTCAGCATTCAGGTTTGTTTCAGACAAGAGAGAAGCCATGCCCATCATTCCATTCAGAGGTGTTCTTATTTCATGGCTGATTTTAGCCAAAATGGTGGTTTTGGTTTTGGTTTCCCGGTCAGCCTGTTGCCTTGTCTTGCGTTCTTTATTTTTAACAGCTTCCAATTGATCAGTCCTTTCTTCCAATTGCAGTTCCAGTTCTTCTTTCTCGGCATCTGATTTATCCATACGCAGCCGGTGAAGTCTGTATACAATAAACCATATCGCTGCCAGTACACCGACTAACAGCCACCACACTGACCAATAAAAAAGCCCAAGGAAAAAAACGACCAGGGCTATGATGATAATATAGATTCTATTCATACAAATAGTTTTTGATCCTATAATTTTTTAGATCTTGAGATTTTTTTTAATTATTGTTTATGAGATCCCCATTCATAAGTTATTCCTAATACTGCATACATGTTTTTACCTGCAGGGTTGAATATATAAACCGGGAACGTCCATTTTTTAAATGGAAATCCTATAAAAATACCTGGCTCCATATGCTCCGATGCTTCATTGGTTATAGTAAGTTGCATTGCCAAACCTGCATATATCCAACTTCTTACCTGGTATCCCGCATCGGACCAGCTATAAAAAAAATCCTCTCTCCGCGTCCTCACAGAAAAACCATATTGTGATTCTGAAGAAAAAAATAAATTATTATGCTCCATTTCTATTTTCATACCAAGTAACGCACCGTTAAAATTCCCAACAGCGAATCCGGCCATAGGCGTAACCGAATAAGAAAGATTGCTTTTTTTTGAAAAAACTTTACCGGCAATCAATGAAAATGTCTGCTGTTCTTCATAATTATAGCGAGCCTCTGCATACCATTTGTTATTATTTTCGTAATATATTTTCGGAATCATTGTTGTCTGTATTCCTTTGCCTACATAACAAGACTGTTCAATTCCCCCATGGCTTTGGTTTTGTGTTGCTGCTTTACTAACTAACATGCACATTGGAATTATTATAAGGCTAATCCGTTTCATCAAGTATAAGTACTTCGGCGGTAGCTAACCTGTGAAAAATAGAGATCTCCTTCAAATACGGGTTCCAGTGAAAAATAAGTTTATCGATAGGCCGCCATAATATTACCCAGCTAAAAACATCGAGGCTGTTACTTAGTCCTGAATGAATCCGATGTTCTGAGTTTAGCAGCATGGGAATGGTTCCCTGGCAGATCATTACAACTGCAAGGCTGATAAAAAGTAATATATAAGTACGGCGTTTGAATTTCACAAATTCCGATTCCTTCATTGTTTTCTTTTCGGAAAAATGTCGCCTGATTGCAAGAATAAGCGGCTCGGTATATTGTTTATCTCTTTCGTTCCGGCAATTTATTTTATACCGGAAAACAGAATATCTTTTTGCAGCGACTATGGTTGTGGTTATATATTCTTCAAATTCGTGACTAAGCTGTCTTTTATAGATTGGCGCGGGATCATGCATATTGAAGTATTCGGTAATAGTATGCTGATCTGCAGAGAGGAAAATACTAATCCTTTTTACCAACGACTTATTCATAGGAATGGATATCTTGATGATTTAAACAGGTAGAAGCAACAGAAAATGTGTGCTCACTATATTTCCTGAAGTATTAACTAACAACGCAAACAAATCTTTATTAAGATGAATCGGATGATCTATTAAACATCCGTAGTAAAAAAAACTATTTTTATCTAGGTGGTTCTACTTATAAGATTATAACTGCGCAGACTTCAAAATAGAAGACTATTGCGTTCTATTCGAAAACAATGGAATTGATATAATTAATCAGGGAAACAGTATTTTTTAGTTTTAATTTTTTTAGAATGTTGTATCGATGCGCCTCAACTGTATTATTTGAAATTTTGAGAGTTGTACCGATTTCCTTGGAAGAAAAACCTTCTCTTAATAATTTTACTATCTGAGTTTCTCTTTCTGAAAGTAAATTGATATCCGGGCTATCGTGTCCATCATTCAATATCTGCTCGGAAATAATATCTCTTACTTCGCGGCAAATGTAGGTGTTGCCTTTAATGACTTCCTTAATACCTAATTCTATTTCGTCCCAGTGTGAATTTTTGGTCATATATCCTTTTGCCCCGAGACGAAGCATTTTCTTTGCGTAAGCCGGTTGAGAATGCATTGACAATCCGATAATTTTTGTAGTCGGCGACATTTTACGGATCATTTTAAGTACTTCGAATCCATTCATGGGCGACATATTAATGTCGAGCATTATCAAATCAGGACGCTTGTCTCTTGCTAATTCAATTGCCTGTTGACCGTCTCCGCTTTCCGCAATAACTTCAAAATTTTCATAGTGACCAATCGATAAACTCAGGAATTCCCGAATTAAAATATGATCATCAATAATCATGACAGATGTTTTTTTCATTAGGCGAGGGGGTTGTGTTTCAAAGAAAGCACAAGAAGAATCATTCCCATATAGAACATATTATCATTACAACGTAATAGAAATTAACTAATGTTTGTAGAGAAATGGCTATAGATGGAATTGATAAACTGGTGTTGATACGCGAAAAGACCCCGTTGGCGGGGCAAAGAAGTTGATAGGTTGAAAGATTAAGATGTTAGCACCATTCAACATCTCAACCTTTCAACTATTCAACTTCTTCGTGCATGAAATTTGAATATCCTGTTTGAATCACAAAAATGCTCCGCCGGAGACTTCAATTCTTTGAGCATTTATCCACCTGGCATCTTCGGAACATAAAAAAGCAACAACGCCACCTATATCATCCGGAAGCCCCACGCGGCCTAAAGCAGTTGAGTCAGCAACGAATTTATTGTATTGTGGATTGTCGCGGACAAGACCGCCACCAAAATCAGTTTCAATTGCTCCCGGAGCTACTATATTCACTGTAATACCTCTTGATCCAAGTTCCTTAGCCATGTATTTGGTGAGTGTTTCTACTGCTCCTTTCATGGAAGCATAAGCAGAGTAAGCAGCAACGGTAAAGCGTGCCAATCCTGTAGATAGATTTATGATTCGCCCTCCATCATTAATCAGGAGCAACGCTTTTTGAGTAAGAAAATATACTCCCTTGAAATGAATGTTCAGCAAAGAGTCAAATTGTTCCTCTGTAGTTTGGGCAAACGGGGCGTTGATACCAATTCCGGCATTATTGATTAAAAAGTCAAAATGATCCGTATCGAAATTATTTTTCAAAACAGTTTTTACCTCACTGAAAAATGCGTCGAAGCTCTTAATATTTCCAGTATCCAATTGAAGGGCCACAGCTTTTCGACCCGATTTTTCAATCTCGGATACAACAGCAAGTGCTTCTTCTTTTTTATTCTTATAGGTCAGAATGATATTGATTCCCTTTTGCGAAATGCTGAGTGCCATGCTTTTTCCTAGTCCGCGGCTGCCACCCGTTATCAATGCAATTTTGTTCTTTGATTCCATCTTATTTTATTTTTTTTGATGGAACAAAGTTAAATCAGGAATAGGCCGTTGTGTTTGCAAGAATCAATCCAATGTTTGTAAAAAACAAATATCAGGCCTTGATAACACGGTTGTAGCAATTTTAGAGATGGGAAATAATAAGCCAGACTTTCACAAATAAATTCTGTTTATGGATTTCAAATAAATGCACCGGAGCTTAATTGTTGCCTTTGTGTTGTGCTACAACAGGAGCGTTTTTCAAATATATTCAATGTTATTATTCGCTTTTCGATCAATAACAAATTTGAAAACATCTGGCCTTGCATAGTGCCCCGCAACATCAAAAATTCTTTTAGAAGATATTATTTGAGCGAGATCGATATCCGCATATAATATTTCTTCTTTTGCTTCAAGTGGCCCTGCAATAATTTCTCCTTTGGGGTTTATGATGCAACTGTTTCCTATGTTGATCCATTGTTTGTCCTGCTGGTATAATTTTTTAAAATCATATTTGTCAGGAATATCATCTTTTTTTAATGGCATGCAACAATTTATTATAAACAATCCACCCTCCCTCGCAATATGCTGAAGACTTGATATCCAATTAAGGCTTTTATCCCAGGTTGGTGTGGCAAGAATCTGAGTTCCCATTGAATAAATTGCATGTCGTGCCAATGGCATATAATTTTCCCAGCAAATTAAACCGCTGATTTTTCCTATGGAGGTATCAAATGAGTTTAACGTACTTCCATCTCCTTGCGACCATATCAATCGTTCTCCTCCGGTCGGTGTCAGTTTTCTGTGTTTGCCGGATATATTTCCCTTATCATCAATAAAAATAATTGTATTATAAAGGCTGCCATTGCTGGATTCAGAATTTAATTCGTTAATACCCATTATAACATGCACTCCGGCTTGCTTTGCTGCATCACATAATTGATCTGTGCTATGATCGGGTATCGATACAGCGTTTTTCAGCAGCTCAATATAAAGTTTGTTGAGATCATTGGACTGGCTATTTGGTATCAACCAAACCCAATCGGGATATGCTGATATAAATGCTTCGGGAAAAACCAATAATTTTGCATTGTTGGATCCCGCCTGTTTAATTATTTCACAAGCCTTGTCTACAGTTTTATCTTTATTTAAAAAATATGGAGACACCTGTGCTGCGGCTACCTTAATCGGGTTATTCATATAAAATCTATCGATTTAATAATTTCCAGCTGATATTTAAAAGTACGCAACTTTTCAGGTTTACAGTTTGGCATCTGGTTTTAAAAATCTTGACCATGATCAAATCAGCCAGGCTGCGACAAAATTAATATCACCTGGTTTAAAATTTTGTAGATTCGTTAATGTGAATCTGTTCCCGGAAAAAATTCAGGATCATCAAAAATATTGTAGCAATGCTTGTTCGAAATGTTTTTATCAAGATAATTAATAACGTATTTCTGCTGGTGATTGCATTGAACGTTTTGAATCTGCATGGGTTCGCTCAAAAGAAACCTAAAGAGGTAGGGTTCGAAAAACACACTATCACGAATGATTTCATTTCTGAAGGTGTAACTGTTGGAGATGTAAATAAAGATGGAAAGCCGGATATCATAGCAGGTGCTTATTGGTTTGAAGCTCCGGGCTGGACCAGGCACGAGATTGCAAAAGCAGAACATTTTTCACCCAGCGATGGATTCAGTAATTCCTTTTTAAATTTTAATATGGATGTAAACCAGGACGGATGGATTGATTTGATCCGTATCAGTTTACCTGGAGAGGAAGCGGTTTGGTATGAGAATCCTAAGAATAATTCAGATCATTGGGCCATGCATACTATTCTTATGAATGCAGGCAATGAATCTCCGGCATTTGTAGACGTGGATGGAGATGGGAGGGAGGATATCCTTTGTAATGATCCTGTAGCTAAAGAAATGATCTGGATGAAATCGCCTTCGGTGAAAGGCGATACGCTTTGGAAAAGATATGTGATCGATAAAGGAAATATTCCCGGAGTAGACAGGTATACACATGGGCTGGGTTGGTTTGATATGAATGCAGATGGAAAAAAAGATGTGGTTATCACCAAAGGCTGGTGGGAATCTCCTGCGGATCCAACACATGGTCAGTGGAAATTTCATGAGGCAGATTTTGGAGAGGATTGTTCACAAATTTATGCAATGGATGTAAAAGGGAATGGAAGTTTTGATTTAATCAGTGCCTCAGCACATCAATATGGAATTTGGTGGCATGAAAAAACAATTGATGAAAAGGGAAATGCTTTATGGCGGCATCATATAATATACAAAAACTTTTCCGAGTCGCACGGACTCGGATTTGCAGACATTAACAGAGATGGATATCCTGACCTGGTTACCGGCAAGCGATATTTTGCCCACAATGGAAAAGATCCGGGTGCATATGAACCAGCGGTATTGTATTGGTTTGAATTTAAACCAGGGAAAAATCCAACATGGATTCCTCATTTAATCGATAACAATTCGGGGGTAGGTCTGCAGGTGGTTATCCGGGATATTAACCACGACGGGCTGGTTGATATTATTGTTTGCAACAAAAAAGGATTATTCTTTTTTGAACAAAAAGAACGATGAGATTTTACGACCTCTTTTTATGAAATAATAAAATGAGCTTTGCGAAGCAAATTGCTAAATTCCGTGATCTCGGCCCGTGCGCGTGTCGGATTTTCATCAATCAATATTTGGATTTGATTCAGCAAATCTGTGATATGATGAATATCAACATTAGTTTGAGCAGATTGTAATTTCATTTCTTTAAAAATCAATTCAAGCCTTATTTTTTCCAAACGTTCTTTACGGGTTTTTTCAAGATAACAATAAAAATAATAAATCAACGTGCATGGAATAATAAAAAAAGCGCATTCTATTGAAGAAACATAAATAAGGCGGGCTGATAAAATAAATTGTTGTTTGGAAATTAGTACTGTTGTTAAACCATATCCTGTAACTCTAATGAATCCTGCCATGAAACTGGTTATTGTTAGGCCAAAAAAAAGCCAGGGCAACCCTTTCTTAAATGGCAACATCAACCACTTGTATTTGAGTATGACATTTCTGAATATATGAGTTGTAGTAATGCCAGAAAAAAACAGGGCTATCATCTTTTCCATTAATTTGACAGATCCATATGAATTCGAAATTAAATTCAGTATGATAAACATAATTGATAGCAAACCCCAGCCCATAATCTGGCAACACCAATAATATCCGGATATATTTTTTGCCATATCTGAATTTAATTCAAATATTATTGTTGACATCATGGTTTTGCTCCGGCTGCGATAGTTTTATATTATTGGCCAAATATCCGGTTCATCGGCAATGGAAATTCTTAGGGTAACGTCGACTCATCTTATAACTGTGTACTTTTTATAAAAAAATGAAAGGATCAATGACATCATAATACCTTCAAGCGTGTGATAGCCGGAATCGATCCAAAATACAATGGCTGGCATTTTGAAAGTAGCCACTTCAATCATACCTCCCTGCAATCCATCCCAGAAAAAGCCAATGATTGCACCAAAAATGACTGCAGTCTTTGTAAGCGACCATTTGTATTTTTCATGCGCATAAGCATAATAAATCGGAAAGAAATACGCCTGGAAAATGGTATAAAGTATAAATGCCAATGCGATCAGCGGAATGATATAAGATTCCCTTTGAATCGGGCCAATTGTTTCTTTAAAAAAATTGCCCATTATCAACTCGTGAAAAACATACCCTGCATTAAAGATTACAGCAAAGGCGACGATGCTGCCGATTATAAAATATTTTTTCATATCAATGATTTTTGTTTTGCAGGTATAATTTTATCGGGTCCCAGTAAAATTGTTTCCATCCATCTTTCAATGCGTCTGCTTTATGTCCGGGAATGGCTGTTTGAGTGAAGATGAGTTTTGTCTTTTTATCTTTTTTTTCGAAAATAAAAGTGCATATGGAGAAGTGATCGTCGGGCCAGCCGTCTTCCGCAAAATGCCAGGCCTGGACAATTTTTTTTCCTTCCGATAATTCAATATTGTGGCCATGACAATAGCCATCAAATACCCTGAATTTCCCATTTATCTTACTGTTCATGGTAACTTTTGAACCTGTAAAAATTCCGTGTTTCTTTGGATCTATGATCATTTGATATACCTCTCTGGGAGACGCTTCAAATGTGACCGCTTGTTTGATTGATTTTGTATTCATAATATAAGCTTTGCAATGGGTAATTCAGCCCACCAATATCTTAGACGTATGGATGCAAAAAAACGGTCGGAAAAATTTATTCAGGTTGAATCTGCATTTTGACTACTTCATTCAAATGATCAAAATGACAAAATTGTAATTCTGCCCCCTTGCTTTCGTATGGATCAACGGCTTTGGCAATTTTGGTTCTTAATTGAAAAAGCTGTTTACTGTTTTTACCCCGGGCATGATTTCCAAGTCCAAGTTTTAAAAGACGCTCCTGGAAATCCTGTTTTGGATTAAATATCCCGTTCAATTCTGAACATTGATGGCAAGCGCCATGTTTATTGATAAGAGAACATTTTTTTTCGAAAATATGCTGCATGGTTTTCCTGCCGTCGAAAAGCAAATGTTTTACCACACCTTCGCTGGCATCCATTATAAGCGCCAGTTCACTTATTTTATAATCAAAAATCTCTTTCAGCAAAAGGGCTATCTGTTGTTCGATCGGAAGTGTTTTACCAATACAGGTAAAACAAAAATTAATATGTTCATTGATTTCAAATGCGCCCTGCGGAGAAGTTTGGTTGATTTGCATAAACCTTGAAATATAAATTTCAGGATGTCGCATCGATTCTTCTTTAGCCAGGTCCATTGCATTGGATGACCATCTTTTCTTTGAGCGCAGGTAATCTTTCGCAAGATTGGTTGCAACTGCGAAGATCCATGTTTTAAGCGATGAACGGCCTTCAAAGCTGTGTAATTTTTCAGTCAGTTTAAGGTATGTGTCATGCAATAAATCTTCTGTATCTTCTTTATGCGCGGTGAGCCGGAAAAGAAAAGATCTCAATTGAGATTTGTGCGTCTCGAATTCCGACTCCAGTATTTTGATTGAATTATCCATAAGGTTGCAATGCGCTGGTTTTATTGCATCGGCTACTTTAAAAATACACAACACTGTGAAATAACAAAAGGCTTTCTTTCCATTTTACTAGAAAACGATGGCTGTCAGGATATTTTGTTCATTACTTTGTACAGAAAGAATAATAATAAGTTTGATACGCATTCGCGCAATTTTTTTAAATTCATATGCCCGTTTTCCTGGTAACCCCCGGGGCAGGAATAATTAAATCCGGATTAGAATTAGCCGTTTTTAAACAATATTTATACCTTGAAATTATATCTCTTATTTTTTCTTAATTTAGAGATTCGGAAAATGATAATATAATTCATAAATAATTCACTGGTGAGGGATAAAATGCGGCGGTTTCCTGTCTTTCTTGTTTGTTTTTTTTTATCTCTGCTTCTCTTTCAGAGAATCAATGCCCAAAATTATTTGACTGATAGCGCTTTTTATAGTCAGTCTGTAAGCAATGCCGTGTTTTTTTATATGAACAGCCTCGGTAAAACTACTCATCTTTTTAATGGGAGTGAGTATATTTTTAACAATCATGGCGTCACGGGCCATCCCTTTTTTGCTGCCGGTCAGCCGGTAAAAGGCAATATATTTTATGATGGCACACTTTATCCAAATGTTTCCATTTCATATGATCTTTCACGTGATGAAGTATTCATCAATAATAACCCCGGCCAGGATTTTAATCTTAAATTAATTACAGAAAGGATCGGGTATTTTTCAATACTCAATCATGTATTTATCCGGATAGCCCAGGACAATAACATCAAGGGATATTCGCCTTCAACCGGTTTCTATGACTTGTTGTATAATGGGAAAATAATAGTGCTTGCCAAACGAAGAAAACAGATTGAACAAGCTTTCAAAGCCGAAGACTCACTAAAATTTGTTCAATATAACGAGTACCTGATCAAGAAAAATAATATCTACTACACCGTAGATAGCAAGCGCTCACTTATGAATGTATTTCAAGATCAGAAAGATAAAGTAAAAAAATATTTTCGCAAGAGTAATCTTGATTTCAAAAAAAACCCTGAAAACGCAATTGTAAAAACAGCAGAATACTATGGTCAATTAAACGATTAATTATGTGGTGTGCTTGCCAACGCCTTCTTTTTTTATTTTATTTTATTTGCATATTTATTTTTACCACTAAGGGGCAGGAAGTAATGCGTATTAGTGGTGATTTTAACGGTTTGTCGTTCAAGCAATTTGTTCACCAGGTTGAATCACAATCTGATTATCATTTTTTTTATGATAGTGCTGAACTTGATAGTTTTCGGGTAAATGCAAATATAAACAAGATATCCATTGCAGATCTCCTGAGCCAGGTTTTTAAAAAAACCGGCTTTTATTTTTCTATTGACTCATTTCATTACGTTGTTGTTAGCAAGCATTTTATTCATAACGATCTTGCTTCTAATTTTTTTAATCGTAAAAATGCTGGCATTGATACTTCCGATAATACTGAAACAACTGCATTTGGGGAGCCCGTTCCAAATAAAGAAAAATTGAAATCTTCTATTGAAAATAAATTATTTTTTATTGGCACGAAAACAAATAATCCTGGCAACGGAAAGGCAACATTGGCTGGTTATGTTCGTGATATTAAAAATGGTGAACCTCTTGCAGGGGCGTCTGTATATATTGACACACTTTCCGTTGGAGTAACCACAGACCAATTTGGATATTATTCCCTTACATTGCCACGCGGCAGGCACACATTGCATGTTTCCGGTGCAGGCATGAAAGATAGCAGGCGGCAGATAATGCTTTATTCGGATGGTAAAATAAATATAGAACTGCAGGATGCGATCGTAAGTTTAAAAGCAGTTACAGTTGTTTCTGAAAAAAGCTCGCAGGTAAAAAACCTGCAAATGGGAGCAGAACGTTTAAATATAAAAACAATTAAACAAATCGCCACCGTTTTTGGTGAAACAGATATATTAAAAGTCGTTCTCACTTTACCTGGAGTTACTTCTGTTGGCGAAGCAAGTACAGGGTTCAATGTAAGAGGAGGATCTACCGATCAAAACCTGATTCTTTTTAATGACGCTACTATTTATAATCCCACACATTTATTTGGCTTCTTTTCGGCATTCAACCCGGACATTGTCAAAAGTGTTGAATTGTATAAGAGCACGATCCCGGAAAAATATGGCGGCAGATTGTCTTCCGTATTGGATGTTACTACCCGCGATGGGAATAATAAAAAATGGTCAGGAGTTGGCGGAATTGGTCCATTAACAAGTAAACTCACATTGGAAGGACCGTTGATAAAAGATAAATCATCATTTATTTTAGGCGGTCGTACAACTTATTCAAATTGGCTATTGCATTCGATTCCTACGGATTATAAAGATAGCAAAGCTTCTTTTTATGATGTCAACCTGCATATTGCTACTACGATCAACTCGAAAAACAGTATATATATTTCCGGGTATTTCAGCAATGATCAATTTAATTTAAATAGCGATACTTTGTATAAGTACAGTAATGCAAATGCAAACATAAAGTGGAAACATGTTTTTAATAATAAATTTTATGGGGTTGCCACTGCTGGTCTGGATCATTATCAATATTCAGTTTCGAGCAGGCAAAATCCCGTAAATGCTTTTAAATTATCTTTTGCCATTGACCAGGCTAATTTCAGGGCAGATTTTAATTACGCAGCCAGTAATAAACATGCTTTGAATTTTGGAGTAAATGCTATCAATTATACTTTGCATCCCGGTTCTTTCGACCCTGTTGGCGATAAATCATTGGTAGTTCCAAATACTGTTCCAAAGGAACAGGGCCTGGAAAGTGCTTTGTATCTCGGCGACAGGTATACGATTTCTTCAAAATTTTCTGTTGATTTGGGATTACGTTATTCGATGTTCAATTATATGGGCCCGCACGATGTTTATACTTATGCAGCCGGAGTTCCTCGTCAAGCCGCTACCATCCAGGATACCACCTCATATGCAAAAGGAAAGAATATCAAAACTTATCAGGGCCCAGAGATCAGGTTCGCTGTGCGCTATAGCCTGACGGAAAATTCATCCGTAAAACTTTCTTACAATACCCTGCGCCAATACATCCACATGCTTTCAAACACAACGGCGATATCTCCTACTGATATCTGGAAATTAAGTGATCCCTATATAAAACCCCAATATGGTGATCAGATTTCTCTTGGTTATTATAGGAATTTTAAATCCAATACAATTGAAACTTCTGTGGAAATATATTATAAGCATCAGCAAAATTATCTTGACTATAAAAGTGGAGCTGTTCTTGTATTGAATCATCATATTGAAACAGATGTGATCAATACGAAGGGAAAAGCTTATGGAGTTGAATTGCTGATTAAAAAAACCGCGGGTAAATTAAATGGATGGTTCAGTTATACATATTCCAGGACTTTGCTTATAATGGATGATCCGCTGGCAGGTGAAGCGATTAACAAGGGAAAGTATTATCCTGCCAACTATGACAAGCCGCATAATATCAATTTTATCGGGAACTACCGTCTTTCACATCGCTATAGTTTTTCCCTGAATATTATTTACAGCACAGGCAGGCCAGTTACTTTGCCTGTTGCTTCATTTTATTACGATGGATCGCAAAGGGTATATTATTCTGAAAGGAATCAATATAGAATACCTGATTATTTCAGAACAGATCTGTCCATGAATATCGAAGGGAACCATAAAATAAAAAAACTGTCGCATAATTCCTGGTCCTTCGGTGTGTACAACCTAACGGCGAGGCAGAACGCTTATTCTGTTTTTTTTACAAACCAGAATGGAGTAACGAAAGGATACAAATTATCCATTTTCGATACTCCTGTTCCGTTCATTTCATACAATTTCAGGTTTTAAGCAGAGCATTATGAGGAATGTATTTAGAAAATACAGTTTGATTTTTTTGACAATAACCTGGATTTATTCCTGCAAGCATGCCTATGAGCCACCGGCTTTCAAAACCAATATTAATTTATTGGTTGTTTCGGGTTTTATCAATGCAGAACCGAATGGATCAACAACCATCACACTTTCACGTACACAAAATATCGGGGATACCGGAGTTGCAGTTCCTGAATTGAATGCACAGGTTGCTATTGAAGGGCAGGGAGGAGAAATTATTCCTTTGCAGGGACAGGGAAATGGAGATTATTTATCCGATCCGTTGAGCCTGGATCTTTCCGGGTCCTATCGTTTAAAAATTACTACAAGTAACGGCAGAGATTATCTTTCTGATTTTGTACCGGTTAAACAAACTGTTCCGATCGACAGCCTTACATGGAAACAAAATAATGATGTAACTGTTTTTGTTAATAGTCACGACCCGCAAAATGATACCCGGTATTATCGATGGGATTATGTTGAAACCTGGCAATACAGCTCAGCTTTGCAAGGAATTTGGACAGTCAGAAATGATTCTGTGATCCTGAAAGATGTAAACAATCAAACTGACTCGTGCTGGCGTACCGCCAACTCAAAAAATATTGTTATTGGTACCTCTCTTGCACTGGCTAATGATGTTATCAGTGAGCAACCAGTAACAATCATTCCTCAAAATGATGAAAGAATAAGTGTTCGCTACAGTATATTGGTGAGGCAATATGCATTGACAAAAGAAGCTTATGAATACCGTTTGAACCTCCAGAAAAATACTGAATTGATGGGCACAATCTTCGATCCACAACCTTTGCTATTAATCTCTAATATTCATTGCACAACCAACCCCAATGAACCTGTGATCGGATTTCTAAGTGCATCGTCTGAGCAGGAGAAGAGAATTTTCATAAGTCATAAAGAAGTAAATAACTGGAATTTTTCGCCTGTTACAGAAAATTGTGACCTCCAAAATACCGGAGAAACCGATTATCCTATTTTTCATTATCCCGATCCAAGCTACATTCCTTACTATTTTATTTCAAGCGGCGGAACAGTTCTTGTGAGGAGATCATGCCTGGAATGCACTTTTTGGGGCGGCACAAATGTCAGGCCTTTGTTTTGGTAGTGGAATGATTTGTTATCGGCGATAAATGAATTTTAGATTAATACAGTATGAATAATGACATGCGAAAAAATAATTTCGTTTTTATTATGATTGCCTTGTCTATTTCGTGTAAGCATCCGTATATGCCGAAGGCCTTTAATGCCAGTGATCATTTCCTCGTGGTAAGTGGATTTATCAATGCGAGCCCGAATGCCAGTACAACGATTAGCCTTACGCGAAGTCAAAATGTATCAGACACAACAATTGCAGTTCCGGAAGCATATGCACAGGTTGCAATTGAGGGTGAAGGCGGAGAGACTTTTAATTTGCAGGATCAGGGCAATGGGAATTATGTATCTGTACCATTAAGCTTAAATCAATCCGGGTCTTACCGTTTAAAAATTACTACAAATGATGGTAAGGATTATCTTTCAGATTTAATTCTTGTTAAAATAACTCCTCCTATCGACAGCGTAACATGGAAACAAATAAATGATGTGACTAAAGAAAAGGATGTAACAATTTATGTCAACACGCATGATCCGAATAATGATACACGGTACTACCGGTGGGATTTTACGGAAACATGGCAATATAGTTCTACATTGTCGGGCATCTGGGGGCTTAAAGGCAATCTCATCATTTACAAAAATGATTCTACTACACAAACAGATTCCTGCTGGAGAACAGCAGAATCAAAAGATATTAATATTACAACCACACTGGCGTTGAGTGATGATGTTGTAAGCGAATTTCCGCTCACTGTTATTCCAAAGGATGATGAAAGAATAAGTGTGCGATACAGCATCATGGTCAGGCAATATGCTTTGACACCAGACGCTTACCAGTTCCGGGCAAACCTGCAGAAAAATACAGAGTTGAATGGCACTATTTTCGATCCCCAACCTTTTCAGCTAAGCAGTAATATTCATTGTACAACTAACCCGAATGAACCTGTTATCGGTTATATCAGCGCTTCTACCATGGAACAAAAAAGAATTTTTATCTATCGAAAAGAAGTAACCGGCTGGAATTATCATGGAACGATTGAAGATTGTCATTTTTTAGAAATCGCGGCAAACCCTGTCTATTTTGGTATATGGGACTATCCCGATCCGACCTATGACCCATATTATTTTTCAGGCGGCACACTGCACATTGCAAAAAAAGCCTGCCTGGAATGCCAGTTTTGGGGAGGAACAACATCAAGACCATCCTTTTGGTGATGAAGAAATTTGTATTGATATAAATAAATCATAGAAGAATGATTGCTAGCAAAAGTGCAATAAGAATATTTTTCCTGCTGATTTTGTCATTCACGATGCAATTGCGCATGCTCGCACAGGAAAATGTTATAAATGGTATAGCCGAGCAATTTGATAAATACAGAACCCAGGCCTTACAGGAAAAATTATTTGTACATACGGATAAGAATTTTTATGTGGCTGGTGAAATCATGTGGTTCAAGGTATATGTTATGGATGGTCATTTTAATAAACCGCTTGACCTGAGCAAGATTGCTTACGTTGAAATATATGCTGCTGATCAGAAACCTGTACTACAGGCTAAAATCTCCCTGAAGGATGCAAATGGCAATGGCTCTTTTCTTCTTCCTTTTACAATTAATTCAGGTAATTATATTATCAGGGCCTATACCAGCTGGATGAAAAATTTTCTTCCTGAATTTTATTTTGAGAAAACAATTACAATCGTCAATCCTTCAAAAAGACCTTCCTGGTCAGCAGATGATAATGCAGTTTCTTATGATATCCAGTTTTTTCCCGAAGGTGGTAACCTGGTGAATGGCATTCAAAGCAAAATTGCATTTCGCGTAGCAGACAGGTACAGACATGGAGTGGATTGCAGCGGTGCAATCCTGAATCAAAAGAATGATACATTGGTCCGGTTTCAGTCGCTTAAGTTTGGACTCGGAAATTTTATTTTTACACCAGTCGCCGGCGACTCTTACACTGCAATATTAAATATTGAAAAGGATAAGACCATTAAACATGAATTACCCGTTGTTTATCAATCAGGCTTTGTTATGAATCTTTCGGAAAAAGCCGGGGAACAGCTGGTAGTTAGTGTTCAAACAAATATTCCGTCAGAAAATTCATATGTATATCTATTCACGCATACCAGGCATTTAATAAAACTGGCGCTTGCGAAAAAAATCGAAAACGGTAGAACGGAGTTCCTGCTTGATAAAAAAACATTGGGCGATGGAATTTCCCAGCTTACCGTATTTAACGCTAACAGGCAACCTGTTTGTGAAAGATTATATTTCAAACGGCCATCACAAAATTTGCTATTGGATATAAAATCCGGTAAAGAAATATTTAACCGGCGCGAAAAGGTTAATCTCGATTTATTTGCGCATCATGCAACGGGCAATCCTTCAATGGCGAATATGTCCATGTCCGTTTTTTACCTGGATTCGTTACAATCTTCAGATCAAAATGATATTTTCAGTTACCTGTGGCTTGTTTCGGACCTGAAAGGGACAATCGAATCTCCGTCGTACTATATAAAAAACACCGGGCCGGAAGCTGAGGAAGCCATCGATAACCTGATGCTAACACATGGATGGCGCAGATTTCGCTGGGAAGATATCACGCAAAATAAAAAACCGGCATTTGAATTTCTTCCCGAATATGATGGTCATATTGTAAATGGAAAAGTTATTGATAAAAGATCAGGATTGCCAGCGGAGAATATTATGACTTATTTATCTGTACCCGGCACCAGGTTTCAATTAAATATTTCTTCCAGCAATCAAAAAGGGCAGATCCGCTTTGATATAAAAGATTTTTACAGTACCGGTGAAATCGTTATTCAGACAAATACAAAATCTGACAGCTTATTCAGGATTGAAGTTGCTAACCCATATTCAGAAAAAATATCTTCTAATCCAATTCCAAAATTTGATTTTTCAGAGCAATGGGTAAATCAATTATTGTTTCGTAACAGAAGTGCACAAGTGCAGAATAGTTTCGTGGGCAGTAAAAAACAACAACTTCTTTTACCTTATTTCCCTGACAGCACTGCGTTTTATGGCGTGCCGGATAGAAAATATTTCCTTGATGATTACACAAGATTTGTTACCATGGAAGAAGTGATGCGTGAATATGTAGTTGATGTGCGTGTAAGAAAACAACGCGACCAATTTCATTATGCGGTGATGAATATTCCTTATAAAGTTTTCTTTGAAAACGATCCGATGATATTGCTGGATGGAGTACCCGTTTTTGATGTGAGTAAGATCATTGCCTTCGATCCCTTAAAAATAAAAAAAATAGAAATTGTCGGCAAAAGATATTCTTTTGATTCCGTGGTGAACGAGGGAATTGTGAGTTATAGCAGTTATGATGGGAATCTGGCAGGGTTTCAATTAGATCCGAATGCGTTGATACTGGAATATCCCGGTCTTCAGTTGCAGCGTGAATTTTTTTCACCGGTATATGAAACTGCCGGTCAATCTGAAAACCGCACGCCGGATTTCAGGGATTTATTATACTGGTCGCCGGATATAAACACAAACGAAGATGGTAAAAAACAAATCTCATTTTATACTTCTGATCTTCCGGGTACTTATGCTGTAATGATACAGGGCATCGATGCGACTGGTTATTCGGGAAGCGGTTTTATCCGGGTCACTGTAAAAAAATAATTGTATTTTCCTGTATAAATTCAGAATCGTGAAAAAAACCTGCTCACAGACATTTTTATTGTTTTTATTCCTGGGCTCAGTTGCTGCAACTTCTGCACAAAATACCATGCAACTAACAATCAATACAAATCAGCATGATATCATCATCAGTAAAAATATTTATGGTCATTTTTCCGAACATCTCGGAAGATGCATTTATGATGGTTTTTGGGTTGATTCCTCACTCAATATCCCGAAAAAAGACCGCATAAGGTTAGATGTAGTTGAAGCCTTGAAAAAAATCCATCTCCCGCTGTTACGATGGCCGGGAGGATGTTTTGCAGATGAATATCACTGGAGTGATGGGATAGGACCGAGGGTCACGAGACCAAAACGAGTCAATACTACCTGGGGCATGGTGACAGATGATAATAGTTTTGGGACTGCCGAGTTTCTTGAATTATCCAATCTTATCGGATGCGAGCCTTATATAGCTGGCAATTTAGGTACGGGCACTCCACAAGAAATGGCGAACTGGGTGGAATATCTGAATTATGGCGGACAAAGTGCGCTGGCTGATAAGCGAAAACAAAACGGTCATGAACAACCGTACCATGTGCCTTTTTGGGGAGTAGGGAATGAAAGTTGGGGTTGTGGTGGTAATATGACGCCTGAATTTTACGCTGACCAATATAAACGCTATGCATCTTTTTGTAAAGATTATCCCGGATCTCCACTGAAAAAAATTGCGAGCGGTTCCAATGTGGATGATTATAACTGGACAGAAGTATGTATGAAAAAAATCCCTGCCTGGCAAATGTGGGGGATATCGTTGCATTATTATACCGTGGCAGGAACATGGGAGCATAAAGGCGCGGCGACAAAATTTGGTGAAGACGAATATTTCAAGGCAATTAAAAATTGTCTCTTCATGGAAGAACTCGTACAAAAGCACAGTGCCATTATGGACAAATATGATCCGGGCAAAAAAGTTTCATTATGTGTAGACGAGTGGGGGATATGGACCGATGTCGAACCAGGCACCAATCCCGCATTTTTATATCAGCAAAACAGCATGCGCGATGCAATCCTCGCAGCGACTACTTTAAATATTTTTAATAACCATAGCGACAGAGTCAGATTGGCTTGTCTTGCGCAAACTGTAAATGTGTTGCAGTCACTTATTCTGACGAATAAAGAAAAAATGCTTTTGACACCAACTTACCATGTTTTTGATCTGTTTAAAATACACCAGGATGCAAATTGGTTGCAGGTCAGTTTTACAAGTCCGGATTATTCATATAACGGAAATAAAATTCCCGCGGTGAATGCCTCGGCGTCGAAAGATAAAAACGGAGCGGTGCATATAAGCATCGTCAATACAGACCCGCATCATTCTATTGATGTCAATACTTCTCTGGCAGGATTTCAATTTAAAAATATTAGTGGCCAGGTGCTTCATTCCGGCAGTTTTGCAGATGTAAATTCATTTGAAAATCCTGACCTGGTAAAGCCCACAGTTTATACCGGGTTTAAAAAAGAAGGAGACCATCTTTTAATTAGTTTGCCAGCATTATCAGTGGTGGTTCTTGAAATAAAGTAAAAATGGTGTAGGGTTTAAGGTGTAGGGCATGACATACCCTACGCCTTTAACCCCACACCATTTTATAGTTTTATCCATTCCCATTAAAAGCCGGGATTTTGCGTAAGATTTGTATTGTTATTTATTTCCCTTTGGGGAATCGGAAAAAATAATTGATTTTCTGTAAGTGCTTTGCCCCATGTCGTTGTATGCCCGACAAAGTCATCAAAATTTGAGGTGATATCATTTCGCACTTTTCGGGTACGCAACATATCAAACCACATTTTATTTTCATAACATAGTTCCAGGTAGCGTTGTGTCCACACTTCTTTTTCAAAAGCATCCTGGCTAAGAGCGCCGATAGGTGAAAGCTGGGCCCTGTTCCTTATTGCATTTACATTGGCAATGGCATCCGGATTGGGATTACCTTCCGCACGGTTTGAAGCTTCTGCATACATCAACATCACATCTGCAAGGCGATAAATAGTATAATTAAGATCTGATTTAGCAGTGCTTGTTACAGCCTGCACATCAAACCATTTGTATAAATAAAATCCGCCCAGGTTTACGCTATCTCTTCGCGCATCTCCCACAGGATAAGCATCAGGGTTACCCGGATACCAAGTATAAAAAAATTGTTTTTCCTTAGCACGTTTATCTCCCGCCGGATAGCTTTCCACGAATTGTTTGGTTGGTACAAGTCCACCGAATTCATCCGAATACACAGATACGCGTTTATATAGAGCCAGCGTTTTTGCAGTGAGGTCATTATCCATGATACCAGCAGCAAATTGTACCTGCCATATAAATTCTCCTTTATTTTTATTAGCAGGATTAATCATATCCGTATATTCAGGAAACAAACTATACCCGCCATTATCGATTACTTCCTTCGATCGCTTTGCAGATTCTGTATAATACTGATCGCCACCCAGCACAGGATAGCCTGCATAAGTAAGATATACATCTGCCAACAAAGATTTTACTGCACCCATGGATACTCTGCCGCCATTGTCCTCCCATGGAAGCGAAGATTTTTCAGCATCCAATAAATCTGGAATGATAACATTATCATAGATTGTTTTTATTGAATCGCGTTTGGGTTTTACCTTACTCAGATCTGAAACGACTTCAGTTATTTGCGGCACGGCTCCATACATTCTCACCAGGTAAAAATAATAGAGCGCACGCAAAGTATGTACCTCTGCCAGGATATTTAATTTTTCAGTGGTATCCAAAGTTATTTCGTTTATTTTTTGTAAGGCCAGGTTGCAGTTGGCGATGCCATAATACATTCCCTGCCACCAGGTATCAAGATAAAATGATTGCGCATCATAAGTGAGATTATAAAAGCGAAATGCATCTGTTTGCGCGTTGCCATCTGCTTTACCTGTCATGAATTCCATCAGTTCTGCCGTATTGCCTCCATAGCCGCCACTTGATTCATCCAGGGTTGTAAGATTAGAATAAGCTGAATTGGCAAACGCTCTTGCGATTTCGGGACTGGTAACTTTTGATTCGGGCGTCAAGGAACCTGTTGGATTTTCATCAAGGAATTTTTTACAGGAACCCATACCCAATATCAATACCAGTATAAGAATATTTTTTAAATTTTTCATGTCATTTCATTTAATCGTTAAAAGGTAAGGTTCAAACCAACATTCAAAACAAGTGGATGCGGGTAAGGAAAAAAATCCTGGTTCTGTGTCAACTGTCCGCCGAATGTCAGCACTTCAGGATCATATCCCGTATATTTTGTTATGACGAAAAGATTTTGCGCGCTAACATATAGGCGAAATTTTTCAATCTTCCATTTGTTTGTAAGAGACTCGGGAAATGTATAACCCAATATGAAATTCTGACCGCGTATGAACGATCCGTCTTCTACCCACCAGCTATCGATATGGGTTTGATAGAATGCTCCATAATAGCGGACTTCAGCAATTTTGCTATTTTGATTTTGTGGTGTCCATGCATTGAGTACTGTTGCCAGGCTATTCGCAATACCCTGCCTGTCTTCTGTAGAATGATGAAAATTCGCGACTGTGTTCACACCTTCAACAAAGCGGATTTCGAAACTGAAGTCAAAATTTTTATAGGTGAAAGTGTTTGTAATGTTCATTGTCCATTTAGGATAAGCCTGGCCGAGCCGCGTGTTGTCTGCATCGTCAATCTTCCCGTCGTTATTGATGTCCTTCCATTTAAGATCTCCTGGTTTCAGGTTATATTTTGCCGCTTCGGCTGCTTCCTTGTCGCCCCAAACGCCCTCCCTGATATAGCCCCAGAATGTTCCAACGGGCCAGCCTACACGAAGAATATTTGTTTCGCCCAAAAACCAGGGACCCGGATAAATATCATCATTGCTTGTTCCGAGGTGAAGGATTTTATTTTTATTTTCTGCAAAATTGAGATCGGTCGTCCATGTAAAATCGCGTGACCTGATATTTGTGGAACCTACTGCCAGTTCAAAACCTACGTTCTGTAACGAGCCGATATTTTGTGTTACAGTTTCAAGTCCGGAGGTCCATGGTATGGGCGCATCCAGCAAAAGATCTTTCGTTACACGATGATAATAATCGGCGACTACATTGATTCGGTTTTTAAACAGGCCAAATTCCAGCCCGATATCCCACTGATTTACTTTTTCCCATTTTAAATTAGGATTTCCAAAACTCTGTCGCGAAATAGTAGGTTGCCGGTCGCCGTCCAATATGGTAGTGCCTGATCCCAATAACTGGATGGAACGATAAGTCCCGATTTCCTGGTTACCAGTTGCACCAATGCTGGCGCGTAATTTCAGTTCACTGATCACATTGTTATCCTTCATAAAATCTTCCTGCGAAATTCTCCATGCAGCACCGGCAGAAGGGAAGAAAGCGAATTTATTATTCTTTCCGAATTTAGATGAGCCGTCATACCTTCCTGTCGCAGTAAAAAGATATTTGTCGTTAATATTATAGGTGACGCGTGCGAAATAGGAATTCATTGTCCATTGTTGATCGGAAGAACCTGGCGGATTGTGTATGGTGCCTACACCGAGATTATGCCATCCCCAGTAATCGTCGATAAAATTTTCTGATTCTGCAGAAGAAGCTTCAGAATAACTTTTTTGCCAGGAAAGACCCAGCAATGCTGTCAATTTCTGGTTCCTACCGATATTCTTATTCCAGGTAAAATAGTTTTCACTCTGCCAGTATGTATTCATCCAGTTATTGATTGTGGCAACACCTTTCTGATCAAAGGAAAGTGAATGAAGACCCCGGCCGGAATAAAAATTATTTTTTTGTGCGTTTACATCATAACCCAAATCTGATTTAAAATCCAGTCCCTTGGCAATATGAAAAAGCGCATATATATCGCCGACAGAAATTAACCGGTTTATCAGCGTGTACCTGTTTTGGGCAACATTCACCGGGTTGCTTCCGCCTTCCATTCCGGGAAAGTCGCTATTGCCACCCCATGTTCCATCCGGATATTTTACCGGGATAATGGGCAGTTCTTCAATAACCATCCTGGATACATTTAGTCCTCCATTGGCGTCCGACACCAGCCGCTCAGTACTTTTGACCAGGTTAATGCTTCCGCCTATCCTTAACCAGTTGGTTACATCATTATCCATCGTAAATCTTACAGAATAACGTTTGAACCAGGATTCAATCATCAATCCATCCTGATTCAGATAACCAAACGATAAACTGTATAAGGATTTGTCAGAACCTCCCTGTAATACGATGTAATGGTTGGTGCTGTAAGCAGGTTTATATACTTCTTTTTCCCAGTTTGTATTGTATAAAGGCTTTCCACTTGCATCAAAAAGTTTTGGGAAATCGAGCGGATTGTTCGGGACATATTTTCCCTGTGAAAATCCTAATGAATCATATTTCTGTGCATTTTTAAAAGCCAGATTATACACGTCCATAAATTCCTGCGAGTTCAATGCTTTTAAATGCCGTTGCAGATCATAACGTGATACAGAAGCATCATAGGAAATGCGGGTATTATTTCTTATTCCCCGTTTTGTTGTTATGATGATAACTCCATTGGCGCCACGTGCACCATAAATAGCAGTGGAAGAAGCGTCTTTTAAAACTTCCAAAGAAGCAATATCACTTTGATTAAGTGTGTTGGCATCCACGCCAATCACACCATCTACAACGTAAAGAGGATCGAGGCTTGAATTAATAGAACTGATTCCACGGATACGTATCACGGCTGGTTCACCCGGCGCGCTGGTGTTGATATTCACGTCTACGCCGGGAACTCTGCCTTGTAATGCCTGTGATACAGTGGAAACCGATGGCCTGTCAAGAAGCTTTTCTGATTTAATAGTGGATACTGCTCCGGTGAGATCTGATTTCCTTGCGGTACCGTACCCGATAACTACTACTTCACTCAATGCATTTGACTGCTCCTGCAAGGTTATATTTAACGTGGTTTGATTTCCGGCTCTTATTTCCCGGCTACCAAATCCTGTGGAAGAAAAAACAAGAATTGAATTTGCATTGGGAACCTGAATAGTATAAACACCATTTGAATCCGTAGTAGTGCCGGTACTGGTCCCTTTAACGGAGATGCTTACTCCATGCAATGGAGATTTATCTTTTTCATTGGTCACTTTTCCATTTATGGAAATTTGTGCCATTGCATTCACAGTAAAGAAAGTGAATATAATAACGTGAGTAATTTTTTGCTTCATATCGAATATTTTAAAATTGAATAAAGCTGGTTCAGCGTATACAAAATATTTTTGGTTGAATTAAGTATCGACTTAACTGTTAGCTGCGGACGCATATTTAAGGAGGGAAATATCTTTCAGGTAAAATATAAGTGCGTAAAAAATAACATGTACGGCAACTTTCATGAATGGCAGGTCGGTTAAATGATTTCATTAGTCAAGCTTTGGTTTTTATAATAGACCTTTTTTGAAACGTTATTCTTTTTTAGAATTTCAAAAACAGGTGAAGGGTTCTTCAATATGCCAAAGGGGTTAAACGAGTCACTATGCTACTTCAGGTATAACAAATTTTCAGAAATTGCATTTTCTGTTCTGACAGACTTTGCTTGCTATTTTTGTGTAAAAGCCGGGTGGTAAATTAGCAGAAGTAATTATTTTCAGATTTCTGCCGGGCCAAATAAAGCGAGATGGATAAAAATTAAAAGGCAACAGGTCAAATTTGTTATTAAAGTCCTTCATAAGCGTTTGTTATGGTATAAGAATCATTTTTTAATTCTGCAAACCGTATGCCTGAGCGTCAGTATATGGATAAAAAATCTGAATGGAAATCTGCAGTTGTAAATTTTAGAAGAGGTATAAGTTTTTTATTTTTCCGGTTGTTAAGACGCGAACTATAATAAATTTAGTTTATTATAAATTGCAAGACAGCGATTTTTATTTGCGATAAATTATAATCGTAAAGGTTATTATGTATATCCGGCTACTTGTTTTTTTTATCTGCACTTACGGCATTCGATAATCGTTCATGCGCTTTGACAGGAAATTATAAGCCACATTTTGGGTAACATTTTACCCAATTATTTAAGTTGCGCGTAAGATGAAGAAGTATTATTTATACATTGTGCCAACTTATTTGCCGGAGGCATTTAAAATTTTGCAGACATGAAAAATAAAGCAAAAATCTTTTACGGGCTGATTGTTGCTGCAACCGGATGGTTTGGAATCCTGTTGCAATTGTATTTGATGCTGACAGGCATTCCTGAAAAAAGTATTTTGGAAAAGCTCCTCAATTTCTTCAGCTATTTTACGGTGCTGACAAATACAATTGTGGCATACAGTATCACAATAACCTTGACAAGGCCGTTATCTGCTATGGGAAATTTTTTTTCAAAGTCATCCACCGAATCAGCAATTGTTGTATACATCGTAATGGTTGGAATCATTCACTATTTCTTTTTAAGAGAATTAGTAGAACTGGAAGGTTGGAATCTGTTTGCTGATACAATATTGCACAAAATAATTCCATTGTTATATGCATTCTACTGGATAATTTTTGTAAATAAAGGTGAGCTGCGTTGGAAAGACAGTTTCCGATGGCTGATTTATCCGGTCCTTTATCTTTCTTATGTGTTGATACGAGGTGCGATAGATGGTTTTTATCCTTATCCTTTCGCAGACGCAGGCAAATTGGGCTATAGCGGGGCATTGTTGAATGGAATCCTGGTCATTGTTTCATTTTATGCCCTTAGCTTATTGTTAATAGGCAGTGATAAATTAATGCAGAAAAAGTAACAGGGAAAAAGACTTTGAATAAAGGTATAAATATACTACCTTTGGTATAAATTTATACTGCATGGCAAAAAAGATTAAATCACCTGCAATCAGAAAATCACATAAATCTTTGGCCAGGGAACCGCAAGTTATATATCATACAGTTCCCCGTAATGGGTCTTTCATCGCCCATATCTCCGATTTGCATACAATTCCGGCCAGCCAAAAAATAGCGATCATTAAAAACGGCGTGTCAAAAAATCAATTAAAAGAAATCAAGCAAGAATCTGATCTTGATTACGATACCTTGAGCATTATTCTATCAGTATCACGTGCCAAGCTTATCAATAAAAAACCTTCTGAAAAGTTTGACCAATCCACCAGTGAGCGTATTATGTTGTTGGCCGATGTTATCGCATATGGACAATCTGTGTTTGAAGGCAGGGATATTTTTAACAGGTGGTTAAAAAAAACAAATAAAGCACTTGACAATAAATCTCCCCTCGAGCTTATGGATACTTTGTATGGTATCCAGGAAGTGAAAAATGAAATTGGCCGCCTCGAATACGGAGTCTTTTAATAATTAATTGAGAAATGTTATTGTACCGTCTTGGTAAAACCAAATATGCAAAAGACATGTCAGGCGAGGGAGCCAAATTATTTGGAGGTCGCTGGAATCATGAGGGCATACCCTGCATTTATACGGCTGAAACAAGAGCATTGAGCCTGTTGGAATATTCAGTACATGCTTCACTGGATACATTACCACCCAATTTATCATTTACAAACCTTGAAGTTCCGGATGATGCAATTAAAAAAATAAAAATGGACGATCTTCCGGCTAATTGGAAACAATGGCCGCATCCAAAACAAACAAGAGATTTTGGAACAGCTTTATTAGCTGAAAAAAAATATTTGGTATTAAAATTTCCTTCAGCGATAATCCCCGATGAATTCAATTATATCATCAATACATTACATACGCGAATAAAAGAGGTCAAAATATTGGAAGTGCAGCCTTATTCATATGACATAAGATTGGGCGTGTAAGTTTTGCAGATATTCCTCTTTTTACTTTATATTTGCAACCCTTTATGGCCCCGTAGCTCAACTGAATAGAGTATCTGACTACGGATCAGAAGGTTCCAGGTTTGAATCCTGGCGGGGTCACAAAGCGTCTGTCATTACAGACGCTTTTTTTATTACAGCGAGCTTCCTCTGATAAAACAGGATTAAAGCCTTTGAATGAAAGCCCCTTAATAAATATTATATATTTTCAACAATGCATAAATCAAAATTTTTTAGATATGATTGCATGATGATTTCAAAAAATATTATAACCGAACTCGGCGAAGATAAATTTCAAATCAAGCTTTTCAAAGAAGATGGGGTTGCTTTGGTAACCACTGCTTCAAAAAGAAATTATCTTATTCTTGACAGCATTGATTATTGGTATGATCTTATTCAAACCAGACATCCGAAAAATACAAAATGTAAATGCAAAAATGAATGGTTTTATCTGAAGTTTGACTATATATATCGGGGAGGAACACAGGATATAAAACAAGTCAACATCATCACAAAATGCACAGACTGTTCGAATGAAAAAAAACAGATTTCTATAGATATAAAGTATTCTTCAACAGAAGACTTGATTACCAGCCCAATTACCTTTTGCGAACAACCTTATATCAAATATGATGTAAGGGATATTAATTGTTATTGGATACAAAGCGACTTAAAAAAGTTTTTATCATTTGTGTCAGCAGTTTTAAATCTTGAAATATATTGCTGGTTTTGGCAACGATCAGATGACAAAAGGCATTTGGAAAAAGTAAGCCTGGAAAGAGCAAACGAAATTATCACCGTTAATCATCAATATCTAAACTTCTATTTCTCCAAAAATAAACCTGAGTTTATAGTTGGTGCCAATGAAAAAGGTGATTATGTGGAGGGTGATCCTTGGCGGCAGCAGGAACTAATTCAATTAAATTTTCCGCTAATTATGGTACTTGGCATAGGACAAAAGGGGCTATTATATTATATTAATTTCAGTACTCAATTTATTCTGAGAAACGATCTAATAGACAAATCTCGGGATTTTCAACTGCTCACTCTTAAGATTTTGCAATGGTTCAAGGAAAATTACGTGGAGTTGCGTGGTAAAGATTGTTTTGACAATTTAGAAGAGCACCACAGGATTTTCGGCAACAAATATTCTAAGAATGCCAAATGAGGTTTAATATTGTCTCAGTGGCAAGTAAGTCGCTTCACAATTCAATGATTTTTGTCAAATCCTCTATAATGAAGTTCGTACTCAGGCTACTCGGGGTCACTAATAAACGGGTATTTAGATTTAAATTTCAAAATGCTTTTTGCTTAGTTTGACTAACTTCTATTATTAAATTTGACTAACTGGTTTCTCTTAATTGCCTTCATACTTCAAATTGTAACCAGAATTTCGCCTGAAATTTTATTGAAATTTAAAAGCGTTTAATAATGACCGCGAGTAAGTAAAAAAAATTTAGTGAATATCGTAAGCCCGGTTGATGACCTGTGGAAAAACGCCGAGATTACTTATTGGATTGACAGAAAATTTTGGGGACAGGGAATTGCCACAACTGCACTTAATGACTTTTTGAAAATTGAACAAATCAGACCAATTTATGGACGTGTTGCATTTGACAATTTATGGCTCACAAAAAGTTTTAGAGAAATGCGGTTTTGTAAAATCGGAAAGGAAAAAGGATTTGCTAATGCCCGACAAACAGAAATTGAAGAATATATTTATAAACTTTCAGACTGACAATTGGACAACATTGCTAAAATTAACCTTTCTTCAGACCAGACAAAATTTGTTTGACGACAGCTTCTTTATCTTTTCGTAACTGTTTTGCAAACTGCTTTGCTTGCGGATGCACTTCATGATATTTTTCACTCCATGCAATAATTTCAACCAAAGCTGGGACTAAGTCAATTCCTTTCGGAGTAAGAGTGTAGAGAATTTTTGCTTTGCTTTCAGGATGTTTTTGTTTAGCAATCATACCACCTGTTTCCAACATCATCAATCTGTCTGCAAGTATATTTGTAGCAATTTTTTCTCCACCATTTAAAAAATCACCGTAGGTATTCATACCCTTAAACACCATATCTCTGACAATCAGCAATGACCATTTATCGCCAAAAATATCTAAGGCAGTGCTGATAGGACAATCAGAACGGTATTCAATCTTTTTTTTCTTCATAGCACAAATTTACAAAATCACTTGCATTTTGCAAGTAAATTATTTTAGCTTTGCCCAAACAAATAAAAAAACTATTTAGCCATGAATAAATTACAAGCAAGAAACGAAGCCATCATCAATGCTCCTATTAGCAGCATTTGGGCAATCATTACCGACATCAACTTGCTTCACAAAGTAAATCCTGGTGTTATCAAGGCATCGGGAAGGATGGACAAGCAAGGCGAAACAAGAACCTGCGAAATGAATAACAAGGGTAGAAAAGGAACAATGACTGAAAAACTTATTGAGTTAGTTCCCGAAAAGAAAACAGTTTGGGTAATTGAAAATGACACAATGGGAATGAGTACGATGCTTAAAAACACACGATTTTGTTTCGACCTTGAAAAACTTGACGATAACAAAACCAAAATAATAAACGAATCTTATTATCAACCGTCAAACTTTATGGTAAAAATTATGAATGTTTTAATGATGAAAAAAAAGATGAGTGAAATACAGGAACAAATTCTTTCTAATATTAAATCAATAGCTGAAAAATAAAATTGCATGGCAACTATCCACAACGAAATCACAGTAAACGCAAGCATTGAAAAGGTTTGGGCAATGCTCACCGACCTTGAACTTTTAGACCAGTTTGACCCAACAGTTAATAAATCAATTTTGGTTTCAAAAGAGAAAACAGGTATCGGAGCAAAAAGGAAAGTGTCGATGTTAGACGGCAAAAATTGGTTTGACGAAAAGGTAACAGTGTTCAAAACAAACGAAGCATTGACTTATCAATTGACTGATTGTTCGTTTCCAATCAAAGAACTAAAGCACAGTTACAGTTTTGAAAAAATCGGCAACCAAACAAAAGTGAAACAGGTAATGCAATACACGGTAAAGTTTGGACTTTTTGGAAAATTGCTTGATAGTTTGATGGTACGCAAGCAATCTGACACAGGAATAAAAAAATTCTTTGCAGGACTTAAATCGTATGCTGAAACTCATTAAATAAAACTCATAACTTACAACGAAAAAAAGGACAGACTTCGTGAAACAATTGCCCATTTTCCAAAAGTAGAGGAGAAATTTATGTTTGGCGGCACTTGTTTTATGCTCAACGGAAAAATGTGTGTTGATGTAGTGAAGGATGAAAAGATGTGTCGCATCAATCCTGATGTGTATGAAGAAGCGTTGCAAAAAGAAGGTTGCCGAGAAATGGTTTTCACGGGCAAGCCGATGAAAGGTTATGTGTTCGTAAGCGAAGAAGGAATGAAGACAAAAAAAGAATTTGATTACTGGATAAATCTTTGTTTGGAGTTTAACCGCAAAGCCAAGTCATCAAAAAAGAAGAAAAAATAAAATCAATTATTCATAAACAATCAAAATCAAACAACATGACAAATGCAATCAATTGGTTTGAGATTCCAGTCAAAAAATTTGACAGAGCAAAAGCATTTTACGAAACGCTTTTAGGTGGAGAAATCCAGGTTATGCCGCATCCTGCCTACAAGTATGGTATGTTGCCTGTCGACATGCAAAACGGTGTAGGCGGAGGAATTGTAGAAGGCGAAGGTTTTGAACCATCAATGACAGGAACTTTAATTTATCTCAATGGTGGTGATGATTTAAGCGTTCCACTTTCAAAAGTTGAAAAGGCAGGTGGAAAAATCCTGGTGCCTAAAACTTCATTGGGACCAAATGGTTTTATGGCTCACATCACCGACACCGAAGGAAACAAGGTGGCACTTCACTCAATGAAATAAAGCAAAAGGTGAAAGGCAGCCGATAACATTGGGTTTGGTTATATAGCGGGGCGACGAATATAATCTCATCGTTCCGTTCGCTATTCAGCTTCAGTTCCCGGCTAACGAATAAAACCGAGTTACGGGGCTTGACGAATAGAGCCCAGCTTTAGTTCTTAATATTTATGTTTAGCAAAAGCCAGGCAGCGGTTCCGGCGGCCGAATACAAAATTCCCCACCATCGGCAATGCCTGGCCGTTGGGCGTCACTTTTCATTTTGATGAAGTGGAAATACATTTTATAGTGAAGATTGAAAGAAAAATTTGAATGAATAAACAGTTGTTAATTTGCGACTAAAAATTATAACTCTCAAACTTTAATAAACGAGTAGATAACTTAAAAAACAAGACGGTAAAAGTCTTATGTAATAACCTGTTTATAAACAATATTAATTTAAAAAATCATGCCTGTATATCTAGTAAATTCATATAACATTCACGACTTTGAAATGTATAAAAACTATCCACCTCAAGTAAGACCTCTATTTATAAAATATGGTGCAAAAGTAATAGCTATGGAAACTAATCCGAAAGCTTTAGAAGGTGTACCAAAGACCATGAATGCTGTAATAGAATTTCCTTCCGAGGATGCAGTTAATAAATTTTACAACGACCCGGCATATCAATCTATCATTCATTTTAGACTTAATTCTACTTCAGATTGTACCATTATTATTCTTAAACAATTTGATGCGAAGTAAAAAGCGAACGCACAACATTGGTATTTGCTAATATGCCTGATAAAATTGCAATCTTATTTTTCATCTTTCAATCTTATTTATAAAATATGAAAATTTAAATCATCATTTTTGTACGCCAAATAATGCAAATTAGTTTTCGCCATTTTATTATTCTGACCAAATCCTTTATAACTTGCCTGGCCAGGATTCTCAAATATAATGGGAAATATTTCCTGATCATCCAAATTATCTTCAATCAAAATAATACAAGAAGGATGGCTTCATTCGGACCTTAAACTTTTTACCGGGTTGGCAATTGCCGCCCTGATTGCCTGGAAACTTACTGTACACAATGCAATAAAAATGGCTATTAAGCCGGCTATGACAAACATCCACCATGTGATGGTGATCCGATAGGTAAAAGCTTCCAGCCATTTATTCATTGTCCACCATGAAATGGGAACAGCTATCAGTATGGCGATGCCAACCAATTTCAAAAAATCTTTTGACAACAATTGAACAAGTTCCGCTGCACTTGCACCCAAAACCTTCCGGATACCTATTTCTTTATTTCTTTGTTCGGCGCTGAAAGCCGCCAATCCAAATAAACCAAGACTGGAAATAAGAATTGCAATCAGCGTAAATGAATTGATGATGCGCGATAAAGAAATATCGGTTTCATATTGTTTCTGCACCTGCTCGTCCAAAAAAGTATATTCGAACGGAACTCCCGGAATATCCTTGTGCCAAATGGTTTCAATCCTGGAAAGCAATGCTTTATAATTGGCAGTATTCGTGTGTACGGTAACGTTAGGCCACAAGCCATAGTGTTTGTTGTTGATCCAAACCAATAGCCCTTCGACGTTCTTATGTAACGACCAGAAATTAAAATCCTTCATCACCCCCACAATTTCTACATCGTTTGATTGAGTGTCATGGAGGCGAACACCCAATGCGTTCGATGCATTGAGTCCAAGTATTTTTGCGTATGTTTCGTTGATCAGCACTTTCGCGGAATCCTCCGTTCTCAAATCCCTGCCGCTTGCCAGTTTGATTCCGTTTGTATTTACAAAATATTCATCCGCTATGATATAATTTACCCCATGTATATCCGCTGTGGTTTTGCCCGGTAAAATAAAACTACCAAAAAATAATGACGGACTGCTAAGATACCTGCTCGCATTACTTACTGTTTTTACATCGGACAAGCGGCGCAAATCGTTCATAAAAGCAGGAATGCCATTAAAAGAATCACCGGAATTAAAAGTGAAAATGATTCGCTGGTCTTTTTCAAAACCAATGTCCTTATTTTTTATATAATTCAATTGACTGTAGATCACAATGATTCCAGCAATAAGCACGATTGACAATACAAATTGAAAAACAACCAAGGAACGGCGTACGCCGGTCGCCGACACATGATTGGTAAAATTTCCCTTGATCACTTTGATGGCTTTGAATGCAGAAAGATAAAACGCAGGATAACTTCCTGCAAAAAGTCCTGTTAAAAGGATAAGACCAATGAGGATGAACCAAAGTTTGTAATCCAATAAGAATGATACATTGATATTTGACTGGGTAATCTGGTTCAGGTAGGGCAATAATAAAATCAACAGTGGCAATGCGATCAAAACGCTAATCAGTGATAGCATTAATGACTCAGCAAGAAATTGTCTCACCAGATCATTTCTTCCCGCACCGACTACTTTTCTTACACCTACTTCCTTTGCTCTTTTTGATGCACGTGCAGTAGAGAGGTTCATAAAATTGATACAGGCGATAACCTGTATCAATATTGCGATCAATAACAATATTCCAAGGAAGGAAGGATTCACCGGTTTACCAATTCCCGGTATATCAAAGCCCGGTGTTGTATGAATACTGCTCACCGGTTGCAGGTATAATTCCTCCCGGATGGCATATTTTTTTAATTCTTCGCCCGCATATTTATTTACAAATGCAGGAAACTTTTTTTCAAGCAAGGCCACATTTGTTTGCGGTTTCAACTTGATATATGAGGCAATATAACTATTACTTGTCCACACATTCGTGTGCAGCATATATTCTCCCACGCGACCACTGTTCATTGTTACAAATACATTTGCAGGAATATGGGATTTCCCCAGGCTCTCTACCACACCCATTACAGTAAGGTCCTGCTTTCCATTTGTGTTATCAATCGTAATTCTTTTGCCAATCGGATATTCTTTTCCAAACAGTTTATCCGCAGTTGGCTTCAACAACACTACCGAATAGGGATTCGTAAGCGCTGTTTTCGGATCACCATTTACAAATCGATAAGTGAACAAGTCAAAAAAATTGGAATCAACTATAAAAGCATTTTGCTCTGATATACTTTTGTCATTATAATGCAGCAGGTGTTTTTCGATGCCAATAAAAGGTACAACACGCGTAAATTGTTCCACTTCCGGAAAATCTTTTTTCATGGCAGGTGTCACCGGAGCGGCTGTAATTGCCAGATTGTATTTACTGCCCTGCTGTGTATCGAAAACATCAACCCGGTAAATATCTTTTGCATCGGTATGGTGTTTATCATAACTGTATTCGTCCTGCACGTATAACAGAATATACAGGCAGCATAAAGTACCAAGCGACAAACCAAAAATATTAATGAAGCTGTAAGTTTTGTTTTTCACCAAAAAACGGTAGGCGGTTTTGAAGTAGCTTTTTAACATGTTATATGATTTGATTTTCTCTGGAAATTATTCTTCAGATGTTCAACTAAAAAAATGCCGGAATGTATACTTCTATTCATCAGGCAATTATATCAGATCAGGACTATCTGGCTGTCCGGTATTGATACAATAACTGTTCATTTCCAGAAAAAATTGACTGACTTTTTATTGTC
>Ga0137407_10000239_pt1 | contig 39316 bp, 18 predicted proteins | sample CZOMad2_2_16fung_FD_108410 | JGI IMG/M metagenome (GOLD analysis project Ga0137407, IMG submission 108410) | Vadose zone soil fungal communities from Angelo Coast Range Reserve, California, USA - CZOMad2_2_16fungal (Illumina Assembly) | ecosystem: Environmental > Terrestrial > Soil > Vadose... | reverse complement strand
GATAGCAACGGCTGCGGGGAACGATAATATTTATTCAAATACTATCGATACACTGGTTTCGTCAGGAACTCTTTTAACAACAGTAAACGGTATCAGTGTTACAGCGGGTACTACAAAAAATATTTATCAAAATACTATTTATAATCTCAAGGGTAATACTTTAACTACCGGGACTGTCAGGGGAATAGTTATATCAGGCGGTACAACTATAAATGCATACCAAAATGCAATTTATTCCTTACAGGGCAATTCAATTACTACGGGTAGCGTAAATGGTATTTCGATTTCAGGTGGAACTACAGTAAATGCAAATCAAAATACAATTTATTCCTTGCAGGGTAATTCAATTACCTCTGGTAGCGTAAATGGTATTTCTGTTTCAGGTGGAATTACAATAGTAGTACACAGAAATAAGATTTATGATCTATCATCATCAAGCAGTGTTATAACTGGTTTTGTATACGGCGTTCAGGTATCCGGCGCAACAGCCAGCACCACGATAACAATCCGAAACAATTTGATCGGAGATCTTCGCACCACTTCAGCAAGTGCAACAGATCCGATCAGGGGAATAGGTGTTATTTCCACAGGACCTACTTCTACTATTAATGTGTATAATAATACCATCTATCTGAATGCTGTATCAAGCGGAGTAAATTTTGGTTCAACAGGTATCTATCATACAAGCAGTGCGACAGCAACTATTGCAACACTTGATTTGAGGAACAACATTATAATCAATACTTCTGTTCCAAACGGAACCGGTTTAACAGTTGCTTACCGGAGATCATCTTCTACACTAACAAATTATGCCGCTACTTCTAATAATAACCTTTTTTATGCTGGCCTTGCAGCAGCAAACAGGTTGATTTTTTATGATGCAACGAATTCAGATCAATTTCTTTCAACTTATAAAGCAAGAGTATCTTCAAGAGACGCACAGTCGGTCACGGAAGATATGATTACTGCTTCCAAATTTATTAGTACTTCAGGTTCTTCTACTTCTTTCCTTCATATAGACCCAACTAAAACGACCCAGGCAGAAAGTGGTGCTGTTAGTATTGGGAGCGTTACTACCGACTTTGATGGAGAAACAAGACAAGGTAACACAGGTTATGCAGGTACTGGCACAGCTCCGGATATCGGCGCAGACGAAATGGAGGGTATAAGATTTTCAACTTTTTCAGGTACTTACAATGTGGGAGCAGGGCAAACTTTTACTTCTTTAACAAATGCCGGTGGTTTATTTGCAGGCATCAATAGTCTTGGTTTAAGCGGGAACGTAGTGGTAAATATTACTTCAGATCTTGTTGAGGATGGTACGAATGTTTTATATCAATGGATTGAACAGGGTATTGGCAATTACACATTAACCATAAAACCAGATGCCTCAACAGTTAGAATTATTTCCGGTAATGTGTTGGCCGGGATGATCCGTTTAAATGGGGCAAAGCGACTAACAATTGACGGCAGTAATGGAACCACCAGTAATTATCTTACTTTCAGAAACACCAATACAGCCGGAACAACCGGTACTGCTTTTACTTTTATAAACGGGGCCACAAATAATGCCATTAAATATTGTAACGTTGAAGCATATGCGAATGCAACCAATGGCGTAATTCTTTTCAGCACTTCTACCGTTGCCGGTGGCAACAGCAACAACACGATCAGTAATTGCAGCATCAACGCAACAGTAAGCAGCAATAGCGGTAACGTATGCATTTATTCTTTAGGTACCGTTGGAAAGGAAAATTCGACAAATACAATTTCCAATAATAATATTTACAATTACCGTGACAGGGGTTTGGATATTCCTGCTACCGGCTCTACTGCGTGGATTATTTCAGGGAATAGTTTTTACAATGGAGACGTTGCAGGAGTTATCAATTACGCAGCTGGTTCTACACTCCATGGCATCAGGATATTGGGAGGAGCTGGTTATGAAATAGTGAGTAACTATATAGGAGGAAATGCAGCGCTGGCATCAGGAACAAATGCCGTTTATTCATCAACATTAGGCATTCTGTCTTACCAGGGAATATTATTAACTACCAGCAGCGCAACACCAGTTTCCGAGATTGAAGCCAATACCATTGCTTCCATTTCTGTTTCTGCAGTACCAACTTCAGCCACGGCAGCCAATGTTTTTATAGGAATAGAAACCAATGGTTCAGGGATAAATATAGGTGGAATTGTAGCAGGTGACGGAAACAAGATCGGATCAAATACAATTAACGGATCCATTACAGTAACTACTACCACTACATCAGCAACATTTATATCCATCATAAGAGGAATTAACTGTCTGAGCACCGGCGGCCTCGTCACCGGCAACCAGGTAGCTAGTATAGACATTAAGAATATCGGGACTGCGCCAGGCCCTTCCACATTTTTGGGTATATACGTTAATAAAGCAATAGCTCCATCACCAATTAATAATAATATTATCGGGAGTACTGGAATTGGTGCTGCATCTAACAGCATACGTGTTCTTTCCAGTTCAACAGCTACGGCTACTCAGTTGACAGGTATCTCAATAGGTGCGTTAGTAACTTCAACTATCTTAGTCAGTGGTAATACTATTCAGAATATAAGTCATCAAAGCACTACCGCTTCCGGCATTCTCACGGGCATCAATACTTCGGCTATTACTACGGCGGTCGTGAATATCACTAACAATACCATTTCGGGCAATGCAACAAGCGCCACAGCCGGAGCGTTTTACGGTATTTACAACAGTGCCGCAAATCCAACCTCGCTTACAATAAGCAATAATATTATATCCGGCAATACAAGCACGGCAACAACAGGCACGCTGTATGGTATATATATCAGCGCCACTGCTCCTGCACCCGCTACAATTAATATCAATAACAATAGTTTTTCTACAAACAGCAATACAGCTTCAACAGGTGTATTCGCAGGAATTTATAATGCATCTGTTACGCCGTCTTTATCCGTTACCAGCAATACTATTAACGGCAACACTACTACAAGTGCAACCGGATTGTTTTATGCTATTTATAATGCCGGGGCCGTTACTACAACTATTAATATCAATTCAAACAATATAGGAACAAGCACTTCAAGTGTTATTACGTACAGCGCGGCTAACTCAGGGGCGCAGATTTTTATAAATAATACTGCCGGAGCGGCTACTGCAGCTCTCTCCATCAGTAACAATAATTTTCAAGGGATAACATACACAGTAGCCGGAACCGGTGCTAATACTTACATCTCAAATTCCGCTGCCACACTTTCCCAGGCAATTAATGGCAATACCTTTACCAACCTGAATGTAAATACATCAGGTAGCATAACCTTCATTTCTGATAACGTGGTGGTGCCCGCTACAGGTACCCAGAACGTTAACAACAATTCTATTGTAACCGGGTTTACAAAAAAGGCCGGAGGAACAGTAACTCTCTTTACAAGTTCTGCAAGTTCTGTTGCTGGTAGTATTATTAATAATAACAGTAATAATTTTTCAAATATTACTGTTCTGGTAGCAACAACCATTGCAGGATGGATTAATACGGATGCCGGCGCTTCTACCAAAACAATTCAAAATAATACCTTCAGCAATTGGATCGGAGGCACCAGTGCAATCACTGTGCTTTCAGTAAATCTTACAGGAACAAATAATGCTACAACCGGCAATTTAATAAACAATATTTCAAGTGCCGGTGCTATTACCGGCATAACAACCGGCGCCGGAAATGATAATATTTATTCCAATACGATCAACACGCTTTCTACGACCGGCGCTGCTGCAGTAACAGCAATATCAGTAATAGCGGGAACAGCAAAGAATATTTATAAAAATAAAATTTACGACCTGCAGGCAAATAATGCTACAGGTACTGTGAATGGAATACTTGTTTCCGGAACAACCATTGTAACAGTAAATATTTACAACAATTTAATTGGCGACCTCAGAACTCCGATTGCGAGCGCCGCAGACCCCATCAGGGGAATTAGCGTAATAGCTACTGCAGTCAGTTCAACTATTAATGTATATTATAACACTGTGTACCTGAATGCCAGCTCCACCGGTACAAACTTTGGCACAACGGGTATTTATCATACTACCAGTGCAACAGCCACAACGGCAACACTCAATCTAAGAAATAATAGTACCACTAACACCTCTACTCCAAGGGGAACCGGAATAACAGTTGCCTATCGCAGATCAAGTACAACACTGACCAATTATGCAGCTACATCAAACAATAATCTTTTTTATGCAGGTACTCCCGGAGCAACGAAGCTTATTTTTTATGATGGCACAAACTCTGACCAAACGATTACTACATTTAAAATAAGAGTTTTAACCAGGGACGCCCTTTCAGTTACAGAAAACCTTACCACAAAATTTTTAAGTACTACGGGATCTTCCTCAGTTTTTCTGCATATGGATGCAAACCAATCTACGTTGATAGAAAGTGGCGCTGTAAATATTACGGGTTTTACAGATGATATTGATGGGCAAATACGTGCAGGCAATACAGGATACACCGGTTCATCTTCTTCGCCTGATATCGGTGCAGATGAAATTTTTGGTTTGGAAACTATTCCTCCGACAATAACTTATACTTTATTAGGTAATACTACATCAACCGCAAACAGAAGCGTAACAGGGGTATCTATTACTGATGGAAGTGGTATCAACACAACTGCCGGTACAAATCCCCGGATCTATTATAAAAGATTTGCAGATGCTAATGCATGGCTTGACAATACCTCAAGTACCAATGGCTGGAAATATACCGAGGCTACCAATTCATCATCGCCATTCACTTTTACCATTGATTATTCACTGCTTTATGGCGGTGCTTCCGTTACGGCGGGAGTGATCCAGTATTTTATTGTTGCGCAGGATATAGCAACAACGGCGAATGTTGCTATTAATTCCGGAACTTTTGCTGCTACTCCAGCCAGTGTTGCATTGACCTCGGCAGCTTTTCCGATAAGTGGAACGATCAACAGTTATACTATCCCTTTTTCCGGTACTTACAATGTGGGTGCCGCGGAAATATTTACTTCTCTGACGAAAGCAGCCGGTTTATTTGCATCTATTAACAGTGCCGGCCTGATGGGCAATACTACTTTTAATATTACATCTGACATTCCAGAAGATGGAACCAATGCATTAAATCAATGGACCGAATCAGGTGTTGGAAATTATACATTAATTATTCAACCGGATGCTGCGACAAGTAGAACTATTTCGGGTGATGTAGTTGGAGGTCTTATCCGCCTGAATGGAGCGGATAGGGTAACTATCGATGGCAGTTATAGTGGTAGTGGAATTTATCTTAGTTTTAAAAACACCAACACTACCGGCACAACCGGAACAGCCTTTACATTTATAAACGGGGCAACAAATAATACCTTACGGTATTGTGATGCGCAAGCATACAGCAATGCAACCAATGGGGTGATACTGTTCAGCACTTCTACCATTACAGGTGGCAACAGCAACAATCTTATAGACAATTGCACAATAAATGCTACCGTCACGTCTAATACAGGGAACGTGGATATTTATTCTGCCGGTACAGTAGGAAATGAAAATTCTTCCAATACAGTTTCCAATAATAGTATTTATGGTTATAGAGATCGTGGTTTGGATATTAACGCTACGGGCTCTACGGCATGGACCATTTCCGGTAATAGCTTTTACAATGGAGATGTTACAGGAACTATTAACTATGCCGCTTCGTCTGCACTTCACGGTATAAGAGTGCTCGGAGGATCCGGATATGCCATCCTGAATAATTATATTGGCGGAGATGAGATCCTGGCAGCCGGATCCCATGCCGTTTATTCGTCAACGTTAGGTAATCTTTCATTCCAGGGTATTTTATTAACAACGAGCAGCTCGTCACCTGTATCATATATCAAGGGCAATACCATTGCAGCTATCTCCCTTTCTTCAGTTCCAACAGCGGCTAATTCAAATGCTTTTATAGGGATAGAAACGAATGGCTCAGGGATAAATATTGGTGGAAACTTAACATCCGATGGTAATATCATTGGCTCCGGTACAAACAATGGATCTATTATTATTAATACTTCAACAACATCAACCGCAAATACATCGGGTATCGTTGGTATTAATTGTATGAGTAGTGGCGGAGTCATTAATAACAATCAGATTGGAGGTTTTGATATCAGCAATACAGGATCAGCGCCAGCTTCATCTGTAATGCAAGGCGTTTATGCAAACAATGTTGCAGCGCCGGCACAGGTTAATAATAATCTGATCGGAAGCACTTCAACATCCAACAGCATTCGCGTTTTATCAACTTCCGCTTCTACAACAGCCTCTCTAACCGGCATTGAGATTGGAACCGCAGTTAATGCTACAGTACAGGTTAGCGGCAACAGAATAGAAAATATCAGCAACCTAAGTACAACATCTTCCGGAAGTTTTACGGGTATAAATAATACGACAACATTAAGCAGTTCAGTTATCAGTATTAGTAATGATACCATACAGAACATAGCCAGCAATGCTAATTCAAATGCTGGTTCTGCAGTTTATTCAGGGATTTTTTCAAGTTCTGCTTCTACTATCAGCACCAATATAATAAACAACATCACACTTTCTTCTTCCGGAACAAATGCACAAATAACAGGAATAAATGTTTCCGGCGCTTATGCAAATACAATTTCGGGTAATATCATTTCAAATCTTTCAACTGCATCTAACAAAGTAACAGCAGTTGTAGAAACCGGAACTCCTGCGGGATCTTCTATAGTAGGAATTCTGAATTCAGCAACTGTGGCCGGGCAAATCATTTCAAACAATACACTTTATAGTTTCAGTACAACTTCCAGTGCAGGCATTAATACAGTCGTTACTGGCATTGGAATAACTGCAACTGTATCCGGAAATATTTTTGATAATAGGATGGCGTCATTTACAAACATGGCAACCGGAGCTTCTCCGGCGATTTGTGGTATCATGGCCGCTGGTGGTTCTTTTAATGTTTATAACAATTCTATCAGGATTAGTAATTCAACAAATACCAATGGAATAAAAATTTATGGCATTAATCATGCTTCGGGGAGCAACTGGAATTATTTTCATAATTCAGTAAGCATATCCGGTAGCGGAACAGGAACTATACGTTCCGCTGCTTTTATCCGGACAGTTGTTAGTGATTTATTTTTAAGAAATAATGTGTTTATAAATACAAGAACAGGCACTGGTTCTAATTATGCTATCAGTAATATTATTTTACCTGCAACTTCAAACTGGCCCGCTACCACTTCCAATTATAATGATCTCTATAGTAGTAATGCAAATACAACGGGAGAATGGGGGAATGGTACAAACCAAACTTTTGTGCAATGGCAAAATTCGTCCGGCGGCGAAGCCAATTCTGTCAACAAACCTGTTAGCTTTATTACTTCTGCTTATGACCTGCAACCAGATAATATTACCAATTGTACTTTGAATAATGCGGGAACTCCAATAACAACTCCTGTTGTTATTAATACAGATATAAACAATAATCCACGCAGTACGGTGAATCCTGATTTGGGCGCCTATGAATTCAGTTATATAATATTCATAATAGCCGCCACTAATAACTCACCTGTTTGTTCAGGCGGAACTGTCGATCTTTCAGTGAATCCGGGAAGCGCTTTCAATCCGGTTTTCAGTTGGAGTAATCCAATTGACACTATCGTTTCAACAAGTCAGAATCCAACCGTTTCTGCAATCGCCGGACGGTATAAAATAATAGTTACTGATGCGAATGGATGTTATGTAATAGACAGTACAATAGTCTCAGTAAACGCGCGTCCCACAGCAACTATGACGGGCGCGGCATCTATTTGTGAAGGTAGTTCAGCTAACTTGTTTCTCACGGTAACGGGCACCGGCTTAATCAGCGGTACGCTTAGCAATGGCGATGGTTTTAGTGGAGTCGCTCCATCAATTACAGTAACAGTTTTACCAACAACGACAACTTTCTACAGCATCAGTGACATGTCGGATGCAAGCTGTAGTGCAATTCATGCTGATATTCCGGATACCGTTAGAATTGTGGTAACACAAAGTGGAGATTGGCTCGGGATTACCGGTACTAACTGGAACGACCCTGCTAATTGGTGTGGTGGTGTTCCTGTTTCAACAACCAATGTTGTAATAGCAAGTGGTTTATCAAACTATCCCATAATTAGTACGGGAACAGGAGTTGTAAATAATATTACTATCCAAAGTGGTGCTTCCTTAACAGTAACCGGCGCCTTATTACAAATCGGTGGTACTATTATTAATAACGGAATTTTTTCTGTAAGTAATGGAAATATTGAAATGAATGGATCTTCTGCGCAAACAATACCGGCATTAGTATTTGCAGGAAACCTGATCGATCATCTTACGATAAATAATATTGCAGGTGTAACTTTAAGTGGAACCTTAAATATCACGGGGATACTGTCAGGGTCCAGTGGTCAGTTTAATACCGGCGGATACCTTACACTAATTTCAACTGCCACACAAACGGCACTTATTGATGGAGCAGGGACTGGTGAAGTACTTGGAGCTGTTACTATGCAGCGATACCTTGCTTCAGGTTTCGGTTATAAATATTTTAGTTCCCCTTTTCAAGCTGCCACGGTCAATGAATTTTCTGATGACCTTGATCTGGGAGCTACTTTCCCTTCCTTTTACCGTTACGATGAAAACCTGCTTTCTTCGGGATGGGTTAATTACACAAATACATCAGGGGTACTCAATCCGGCTGAAGGTTATGCAGCCAACTTTGGATCCTCTTCGTCTCCACTTACAGTTGATATGACTGGTGTGGTTAATAACAATACTATTTCTACTCCCATCCTTTATAATCATGACAGGCCTTTTACCAAAGGTTTTAACCTGGTTGGAAATCCTTATCCATCCCCTGTTGACTGGGACATTACAAGTGGATGGGTTCGTGCGAATATTGATAATGCTGTGTATTATTTTAATAACAGCAGCACCGATCAATATGTGGGTACCTATAGCAGTTATATCAATGGTATCTCGAGTGATGGCATTGCCGGAAATATCATTCCGTCAATGCAGGGCTTTTTTGTACACGTAACCAATGGAACCTTCCCGGTATCGGGACAACTAACGGTGAACAACAACGCCAGAACCAATAATCCTTCCCCGGCTTTTAACAGTTTCTCCGGGCAGTTACTAAGACTTAGTGCGAGTTTCGCAGATGAGGAAATTGCATCTGATGCCGCTGTGTTTTATTTTAACGAGAGTGCTATCAAAACTTTCGATAAAAGATTTGATGCACTTAAATTGATGAACACCAATTCAGGAGTTCCCAGCTTGTATGCAGTATCCCCGGATTCAGCAAAACTTTCTATAAGATCATTGGCTTATCCCCGCGATAGTGTTACAGTAATGCCTCTTGGACTTAAAACCGAACAGGAAGGATGGGTCACTTTCAATGCCAGGGATATTCAGAATATTTCCCAAAGCCTGCACATTTATTTGTTTGATGCGGAAACAAACGTCTATAAGGATTTGAGACGGGATCCACGTTACCGTTTGCATCTGGCATCCGGAAATTATGAAAATAGATTTTTCATTGTGTTTAGCTCGGGTGAATTGGGCTCGAATATGGTCAGTGACGAAACATTTAATGTATATAGTTCCGGCGGAACACTGTTTGTAAACAGCTTGTTGTTTCCCGGCGAAAAAGGCAACCTGATTGTTTGTAACCTGCTCGGCCAGGTTGTATACAAACAGGAATTGAGCGGGAATGGCAATCATCAAATCAACACAAATTTTTCTGACGGAGTATATGTTGTGAGTCTTTCTTCTAACAAAAAAATACATTCTAAAAAAGTTTTTATTGGAAAATAATGATGCGCATTCATACCATATTATTTAATCTTAAAAAATCAATCATACTTGTTCAGGTATTTATGATCGTGCTTTTAAATGGTTTTCGAGCAAATGCACAGGAAGCTCCACCACGTCCTATAGCCATTTATGTGAATCCGGCGCAGGGACTTATTTTTGGTGCTTTTTTCCAGGGTACCGGCGGTTCAGTAATTATCTATCCTGATGGATCACGTTCCGTTACGGGTGATATTATCCAGGCCAACCTTGGCATTCCTTTTTCACCAGCCATATTTGAAATCGATGCAAATCCGGGAACTGTTATTTCTATACTCAACGGTCCGGATGCAATACTAACGGGCAGCAATGGTGGATCTTTAACGCTTCATATTGGTAATGCCAGTACAGGCTCGCTATTTATTTCAACTGCAAGTCCTCCTGCCCGAACACAGGTAAGAGTTGGCGGAACCCTTACCGTGGGAAGCCCCCTTGCTAATCCATCCGGAATTTACAGCGGTTCATTTTCGGTAACTTTTATCCAGGAATAAAATACCCATGAAAGACAAAATCCAATATATTCCTGCAAATAAAAAGCATAGGAATATTTTTGCCTTTTTGCGGGTTGTAGCTTGTCTTTTATTATTATCAATGTTCGTTTCCAATACTTGCCTGGCCAATGAGGAGTTTGATTATGACGAAATATCTGTTTTTATCACTGTGCCGGGTGTAGGTAGCGTGGAAATACCTGCGGTTATATATCTTGAAACAATTTATCTTCCTGTTTCCAATGTACTGGATTTTTTAAAAATCAAAAACAACCTCTCACCCGGATTAGATTCTGTTTCAGGATTTTTTATTAACCCCCAGGCCACTTTTCTTGTAGACAAGAAACATAACCGAATCGTTTACGGGGGAAAAGTGTATGATCTTAAAAATACTGATATCATTCAAACAGAAACTAACCTGTACCTGCGATCGGATTATTTTGGAAAAGTATTTGGATTAGAATGTACTTTTAATTTTCGAAGTCTATCGGTTATCCTCAATACTAAATTGGAGTTACCGGTTATCAGGGAAATGCGGCAGGAAGCAATGCGCAATAATATCAGGCAGCTTAAAGGTGAAGCGAAGGTTGATACAAATATTCTCAGAAATTATCCTCTTTTCCATTTCGGCATGGCAGACTGGTCTGTAATCACCACACAAACTATCAAGGGCGTGAATGATACACGTCTTAACTTATCACTGGGAACTATCTTAGCCGGCGGAGAAACGAATATATCCCTGAACTATGATAACTATTCAACTTTTTCCGAGAAGCAGCAATACTATCTCTGGCGTCTTGTTAATAACGATCATCCTGGTTTACGGCAGGTAATGGCAGGAAAAATTTTCACGCAGTCTTCCTCATCTATTTATTCTCCAATTGTGGGCGTACAGTTTACCAATACACCCACTACTTACAGGCGATCATTTGGTACCTATATGCTTAGTGATCATACAGAGCCAAATTGGATGGTAGAACTTTATGTAAACAATGTGCTGGTAAATTATGTGAGGGCCGATGCTTCAGGTTTTTTTACTTTCGAGGTACCTTTAGTGTATGGTAATTCAGTAATTAAACTTCGGCTTTATGGCCCATGGGGTGAAGAACGTACCACAGAGCAAAATATAAACATACCTTTTAATTTTCTTCCACAGCGGCAGTTAGAATATACTGTGAGTGCCGGTATGGTAGAAGACAGTGCACATAGTCGATTTTCGAGGGCAAATTTCAATTATGGTTTGGGGAAACGCATTACAATTGGCGGAGGTATGGAACACCTTTCCTCTGTTACTACTGGTAAGAATATGCCTTTTGCAAATGCTTCTCTCAGGCTGGCTTCCAACTTACTTATTTCAGGAGAATATATTTACGGCGTAAGAATGAAAAATGTTCTTAGTTACCGACTCCCCTCCAATCTCCAGTTTGAACTTACTTATAGCAGATATAAGAGAGGACAGAAAGCAATAAACAATACTTTTCTCGAAGAGCGCAGAGCTGTATTATCTTTTCCTTTCCGTAGCCAAAAACTATCATTATTTTCAAGGTTGACAGTTTATCAGATCGTTTTGCCTTCTACGAAATTTGTCCCAACTATAAAATACACCAATGTTGAAGCACTTTTTTCGGGAATTATTTTTGGAGTAAATACTAACTTAACGACCTACGGCATATTTAACAGCGGAGCTCAACCTTATGTGTATAGTAGTCTTTCATCAACTTTCAGGTTACCGGCGAAATTAATTTTTACTCCGCAGCTGCAATATGAATTCAATCAAAGTAAGTTCATTGATTTAAAAGCTGAATTAGGAAAACCCTTGTCCTTTCATGGCTTCGCCAGTATATTTTATGAAAAGAATTTCAAAAGCCAGATTCAAAGTATTGGCATAGGGTTGCGTTATGATTTTTCTTTTGCGCAAATAAGTTTTTCCTCCAGGCGCGGAGATCACATAACTACTATGGTGGAGTCTGCGAGGGGAAGTTTAATGTATAATCGCAAAACAAATTATTTTGGTTTAAATAATCGTACCAGCGTTGGCAGAGGTGGAATAGTCATCATACCTTATCTTGATCTTAATAGCAATGGGAAACGTGATAAGAATGAGCCAAAAGCATTTGGTCTTAAAATGCAAATTAACGCTGGTCGGGTAAAATATAATAAACCGGACACTACCATTCTTATATCAGACCTGGAAGCCTATACGGATTATATTATTAAGCTCAACACAGATGGCTTTGATAATATTGCCTGGCAAATTCACAACCGCATTTTAAACGTTACAACTGATCCTAACCAGTTTAAATTGATTGAAGTGCCTGTTACCATCATGGGAGAAGTTTCCGGAATGGTTTTTCTTGATACAAAGAAAGGTGAAAATGGATTGGGCCGTATCCTTGTAAATATTTACCGCAATGATTCCTCATTTGTCGGACAAACACTTACTGAAGCAGATGGACTTTTCAATTTTGCAGGATTGTCACAAGGTTCTTATATAGCCAGGATTGATGCTGCCCAATTGGAGAAATTACACATGACTTCTTTGCCCATTTCATTACCATTTAAAATATCAGTCAGCCAGGAAGGAGATGTTGTGGATGGACTCGAATTCGTTCTCAAATATTTACCTGTCGTTGCTCCAGCAATGCCTGTGGAAACAAACAAATAAAGCATCCGGTGCATTCAAAAAAATGGAGCATTTGAATGAGTTGAAAAAAACACATCCCTGGGCAAAATATGTTTTGTTTTCAGTCAGTGATTATCAGGAAACTTTTGCCGGTTTAACGCCAGGAGTATTTCCCGGTTTAGAGAGCATTATCAGACTGGGAGCCCCTTCAAAATAATAACAACTGGCAATAAATTTTTTTACATATTCCCTGGTCTCTGCCGGAAGGTAAGACTGAAGTGCCCAGAAATTTCTGCTCCCGGACAGATGAATGGCGGTATTAACAGGAACCTCACCACAATTGTACGCCGCGAATACAAGTAACCAGTCTCCGAATTCTTCGTGCAGGTATTTCAGATGGCTTGCTGCTGCATTGGTACTTTTGTAATTATTTTTTCGTTCATCGCAACGGGAAGTTATTTTCAGACCGAGGATGCGCGCGGTTTCTGGCATTAGCTGCCACAGTCCCACCGCTCCAACACGGGAAACAGCCTTTGTTTTTAATTCAGATTCGATAACGGCAAGATATTTTAGCTGGATAGGTAACCCATTTCGTTTTAAAACAGAATCAATGATAGAAAAAGGGAAGCGGCTTCTCTTTTTTATACTGTAAAGGTTTTGATTGTTTTGTTGAATGTAGTTTCTCACGAACCGCTTTACATGGTTATTAAAAGGAGCTTTGTCAATCCCGTCAAAATAATTGTTGTAGCTGCTTCCATCAACGGCAGGAACCACAATTAATAAAAGTACGGAGGTAAATAAAATATTTTTTATTGATTTTAATTTCAACATTGTTTTTGATTTTTAGTTATTACCAGAATTCAGCTATAATGCTCTGTTTCCAGGAAGCAATAGGGATCAATGGAAAAATAGGCATCAGTAGTTTGATAGGATTGCCCCAATTCAAGTTCAAGAAAATGTGAAGCGGTTTTGATTTGCCACAGGTATAAGTTTGTAGATCCTTCTCCTTGTTCAAAAATCTCAGGAAGCATTTCACGCAACAAGCCATTCCAGCACGCCTGTTCCAATTTTTCTTTTTCACTAAGATGATTTAGGTTTCCTGAATCATCTTTTTCAAGGTATTCCATAGAAGAAAAACTGGTGCCCAGCATTAATAAAATTTCCTGTTGCATGGCATATTGTTTCATATACCTATTAAGCCAATCACAGTGCCGGATTGCAACTCCATGCAAGCCAGAAAGTTGCGAATTGAAAAATTGATTAATTTTCCCGATTATGGACTGGATTTTCCGGGATAAAGAAACTTAACAGTTGGTGTTTTCTGACATATTTTTTTATAAATCTATCTGAAGAGATGCATCCATGGCATAAAAAAATTGTGCTAAAAATTAACTTATGACAAAACTAACGGCCATCAAAATACTTCATACGATTATTTGGCTATTTTTTAATTTCGTCATCTTCCATTTGCTATATAATGTATTATTAAACAAAATAAATAAGTGGATATGGATAGATCTTGGTTTCATACTATTGGAAGGAATTATTTTGCTGGTATTTAAAATGACGTGCCCGATTACAATTATTGCCAGAAAGTATGATGATTCAACAAAAGCAAATTTTGATATTTTTTTGCCGGTCTGGCTGGCGAAGTACAATAAACTAATATATACAAGTCTTACTATTATTGCTGTACTCATACTCATTTATCAAATTGTTTTCAATAAATAAAACCTCAACAACATTTCGAAGACAATCTGATTGCAAGGCTACAGCGAATCAAATTTCCGGAACAACAAGAACTACATAACTAAGTGTAAACATATATAATTACCTTCCGCCCGCCTGATATCTCTTCGATCGCTTTGCTCAGCTATGCCTGAACGATTTGAACCTGGCCTTTTCTTATTTACTTAATTTACCTTTGCGGTTAACATTTTAAAAAGCTGACTCTTAATTTTCAATTCCATTTAGAGTATTAGGACTACAATAACCTTTTATCATATATGAAGCTCTACCTAAAATATATGGTCAGCAACAGGTGCAAAATGATTGTGAAAGCAGAGCTTGAAAAATTCGGGCTGCATTATAAAACAGTTGATCTGGGCGAAGCAGAGATCTTAGAAGATGTTCCACGTGAGCAGTGGGATGAACTAAACACAGCATTAAAAAAATCGGGCATTGAATTGATAGATGACAAAAAAAGCATACTGATAGAAAAAATAAAAACTGTTATCATTGAGCAGGTACATTATTCAGAAAGGCCATTAGAAATAAATTTCTCCGTCTATTTAAGCCAAAAGCTGAACCACGATTATACTTACCTTGCTAACCTGTTTTCAGAGTCTCAGGCCATTACCATTGAACATTTCTATATTGTGAACAGGATAGAGTACGTCAAAGAATTACTGTTATACGATGAGCTAAATCTTACAGAGATTGCCTGGAAGATTGGTTACAGCAGTGTTGGTCATCTCTCCAACCAGTTTAAAAAATTGACTGGCCTTACGCCTTCCGATTTTAAAAAACTAAAACATGAAAAACGGACCAATCTGGAGGATTTATAATTCTTACCGTTCTATGCGCAATGATTTGTTAGAAACCGGAAGATAACACTATTTAAATATTCGGATTTTTAGCTGATACCATGCCGTTAGGTGTACCTTAGTCTAAGTTATAGCTTAAGCAAGTTGGAATCAAAAAGAACTTTCTTAAACACAGATAATGTCTGAGAAACAAAATAAAGACAAAATAAAACTTCTCTCTGCCAACCTGTTTCCCGTGGTAGGGGTTGGTGCATCCGCAGGTGGGTTGGAGGCATTCAAGAGGCTGATAAAAGCCATCCCCGAAAGTTCCGGTATGGCTTATATTTTAGTGCAGCACCTGGAACCCACACACGAAAGCATACTGACTGATTTATTACAGAAGGTTACCAGCATACCCATTCATGAAATAACAAATAACGTTCGTGTTGAGCCGAATCATATTTATATTATCCCTTCAAATAAATTGCTCACCGCAACTGACGGTGCCCTTCAATTGAGCCCGCGTCCTCCAAGAAATGAAAAGAACATGCCCATTGATGTGTTCTTTACTTCATTAGCAGAAGTTCACCAAAGCCATGCTATCGGAGTCATTTTATCGGGCACGGCAACAGATGGGACACTTGGATTAAAAGCGATCAAGGATCATGGAGGCATTACATTCGCGCAGGAGCAACAATCGGCAGCATTCGATGGAATGCCTCAAAGTGCCATTGATGCAGATGTGGTAGATTTTGTACTTACGCCTGAAGAGATCTCTTTGCAATTGGCCAAATTAAACAAAACTTTTAAAAATGGTGGTGCCAATGGAGAGAAGCCACAACTATCAAAAGAGGATGCTTTCAGGCAGGTGCTATCTCTTCTGCGTGTAAGGAAAGGGGCCGACTTTACTTATTATAAACAAACAACTATACGAAGAAGGATCATCCGCAGAATGGGATTGAATAAAATTGAAACTATTTCAGATTATCTTTCATTCATAAAAAGGAATAAAGTGGAGCAGGACATTTTATACCAGGACCTGCTTATCCCGGTTACTGATTTTTTTCGTGACCCAAAAACTTTTGATACGCTTTCTGAAAAAATATTTCCCCTTCTTCTTAAAAACAGAGAGGACACTAATCCATTGCGCATTTGGATTGCCGGATGTTCAACCGGTGAGGAATCCTATTCGATTGCAATATGCCTGCACGAATATCTTGGGGAAAAAGCAGCGGACCATAAGATACAGATATTTGCCACAGATATTTCTGAAAAGGCCGTGGCAAAGGCAAGGAGCGGATTATACAACAAAAAAGATATCGCCAGTGTTTCTGCGGATTACCTGCAGAAATATTTCACAAAAGCAAATGGGGCTTTCCAGGTAAACAGATTTATCAGGGATATGTGTGTATTTGCCTGCCACAATTTTTTGAAGGACCCTCCATTTGCAAAAATGGATCTGATCAGTTGCAGGAATGTGCTTATATATATGGAATCGTTCCTTCAAAAAAAAGCACTCACCACTTTTCACTATGCGTTAAAGGACGATGGATATTTGTTGCTCGGCAAATCTGAAACTACCGGCCCTGCAGCCGATTTATTTACTCCTTTTGGCAAGAATGAAAAATTATATTCAAGAAAGCCCGTTCCCGGAAGGTTCCTTCATGTTGTTGGCGAACGCAATGAAAAAATATTTAAAGAAAAAGTAAATGTTATTGGAAAAGAATCCGGCCGCGATGATTTCCAAAAAAAAGCAGACGAGATTTTATTATCTAAATACACACCACCTGGTGTGGTGGTGAATGACCAGATGGAAATTGTGCAATTCCGCGGATCAACGGGCACATGGCTCGAGCCATCTCCTGGTAAACCAAGTCTGAACGTTGTAAAAATGGCCAGGGAAGGTCTGGCTTTTGAATTAAGAAATGCGTTACATAAAGTAAAAGCCAATAATAAGTCGCTGGTTAGAGAGGATATTCCAATACAATTTATGGGCAGGCAACATGCTGTAACCATTGAAGTGATTCCACTGTTAAATACGGTGGAACCATATTACTTAATTCTCTTTAGAGATTCCGCTGATCCGTTCGGCCTCGCAGGCAATGCTCAAAATAAATCCCAAAATGTTTCTCCGGAGCAAAAGCAAACTGCTGAAACGATACGTATTCAAAGCCTCGAAAATGAACTTGCCCGCGTGCGTGAAGATATGAGGAGCATAACGGAGGACCAGGAAGCCGTTAATGAAGAACTTCAAAGTGCCAATGAAGAATTGCTTTCTGGCAGTGAAGAACTTCAGAGCTTAAATGAAGAACTGGAAACTTCAAAAGAAGAAATACAAAGTACCAACGAAGAGCTGACCACTTTGAACCAGGAACTCTTCGACCGCAATGAACAATTGAATTTATCGCGCATATACGCTGAATCCATTGTGGCTACCATACGCGAACCCCTGATTATCCTTGATAAAAATATGCTTGTCAAAACTGCCAATAAATCCTACTACGAAAAATTCAAAACAACAGAAGAAGAAACTGAGGGCAAATTATTTTATGAAATAGGGAAAGGTCAATGGAATTTGCCTGCGCTGCGATCCGTACTCGAAAAAATTTTATATGATGAAATCAAAATCACCGGATTTGAAATCAGGCAGGATTTTAACGATATGGGAGCGAGGATCATGCTCTTGAACGCGAGCCGGATATTCAGGAAAGACAATACCGAAGAACTTGTTTTGCTGGCTATTGAAGATGTCACTGAAACAAAAAAACTGGAAGCTGATCTGAAAAAATTTACTGAGGAACTGGAAAAGAAAGTAGAGGAAAGAACGACTGAACTTAAAGAGGCTAATAGTTCTCTTAAGCATTCGAATGAGAACCTGGAACAATTTGCAACGATCGCATCTCATGATTTGCAAGAGCCACTCAGAAAGATCAGGACATTTGCAAATCTGCTCAATCAACGTCATGGCAATGACATAGCCGGCGAATCCAAGGAATTTCTCAGTAAGATCAGCGTGTCTGCTGAACGGATGTCTGTCCTGATTGATGATGTGCTCAATTTTTCCAGGATCATTGATTCCGGAAATGCCTATGAAAAAACAGACCTGAATGAAATTTTAGAACATGTGATTAGTGATTTTGATTTACTGATCAGGGAGAAAAAAGCGATAATAAATCCTGACCAATTGCCCATCATTGATGCCATCCCATTGCAGATTAATCAGCTTTTTTACAACTTGCTGAGCAATGCACTTAAATTCTCTAAGGCTGATACAGTGCCCATCATTCGTATTACTTCAGGCATGCTGCCATCTGCAGATCTAAAAAAATTTCCCACTCTGAAAGCTAAAAGGCCGTATTGTGAAATTATTTTCCTGGACAATGGAATTGGGTTTGACCAGCAATTCTCAAAGCAGATGTTTTTGATTTTTCAGAGATTAAATTCACAGGAGCATTTTAAAGGCACAGGCATCGGGTTGGCCTTATGCAAAAGGATAGTAATAAATCATCACGGTGAAATATATGCAGAGGCTAAAGAAGCGGAAGGAGCACAATTCCATATCATACTTCCGCTGGAACAATAAACAATCATTATTATTTTATTTTTATGGAAAAGCAAATGAGCATTTTACTGGTAGACGATGATGAAGATGACAGGAAGCTTTTTTTTGAAGCTGTAAAAGAAGTCGATAAGGATGCTAAGTGCATAAGAGTAGCGAGTGGCATTGAGGCTCTGGCTTATTTGAAGAATGAATCCAATCCCCTTCCTCAATATATTTTCCTGGATTTGCGGATGCCCGGATTAAGCGGACAACAATGCCTGATAGAAATTAAAAAGGATGCCAGATTGGCTCATGTTCCTGTAATTGTTTATACCACTTCCAGAGAGGTGAATGAGTCCATTGCATTAAAAAAACTGGGTGCGGCACATTTTATGAGTAAGCCCACCTCACCCGAAGAAGTTTATTATATGGTATCTTTTGTTCTCGGTGAAAAATGGAATTAACCTGCTCTGATTTGCGCATATGCATCTGCATTGGCTCCTGGCCGGCTCCGGATAGGACGAAAAAAAGAGATCAAATGAAACCATTTCATTCTTCGTCCGGCCATTTTCCTAAACAAGGTTTGAGCTAATTAAACCAGCAAATTTCCCATAATATTTTATTAATAAAAGAAAAAACGAAATAGAAATAAGGTTTAATGGCTCACCTAATAATAATTACTACAAAGGTGGGATTGCTTTTGCCGGCAAGCATTACACAATTCTGTAAATAAGTTACAGCATTCACACATTCTTAATCATGTCGTTTGCTATTATGTGATGAATTATTATGAAACATCAACAATGTCTCATTTAATGAAAGATGTTTTTCTTTTAACACCCCTGCTATTTGTGATCTCGGCAGCCGTTACATCTTTGCCAATCGTAAGAAACTTACCTGATTGAGATAAAAAAGATGAGCCATTATAAAATTCCTCTTTTTGAATTTTTCCATTTTTAAAACTTATAATGGCACTGATATCATCAGCATTTAATTTTAGGAGATATGGTTTTTTATTGAGCTCATACAATTTTAGCGCACCCCGGTTTTGGCTGGCGGCAATTAAATAATTACCTGAACTACTTTGTAGTTTCACTAAAGCTTTGCCATTGCCAGGAATGTAAATACCGCTTTGAAGAATGGACAATGGAATGAACCCTCCGCTACCATCACCCTTAAGTAACAAACCATTGGATGCATCATAACGACCTGTGCCGACCTCTGTGCCGTAATCATTGCCATTGATAAGCACATCAAGATTTCCATCACCATCAAAATCATCTACCACCATTCCGTTAATGGTTGATATTTGAGCTTGTTTTGGTAGTGGTATCATTGTAAATTTTCCGTCACCATCATTTCGCAAATAACAGGATTGAAGCATATTGGCTTGTAATCGCAGAGCGTCTTTCCGTTGTTCGGGTGTTAATACATCGTCCATTGTAGCAAGTGCGAAAGGCTTGTATGTAGCAAACCTTTTTTTAATGCCCGGCAACTGTCTGGCAATATCATCTCTTCCTTGCGCGGGAAATTCTTTTTTTACACCATGCTCATCTGGTAAAAACAAGGAGGTTATTGGAATATATCGTCCGTTCTTGTCAAAATCTTTTGCTGTAACATATACCGGGTATTGATCGCTTGCCTGATAAAATGTGTTCAGCCCCACATTGCCAACAATATAATCTGTTCTTCCTGTATGCCTGAAATCTCCGGCTGCTATGGAATTCCACCATCCCGTTTTTTCGCCGACGCCGGAGGCAGTTGTCACATTCCTAAATTTTCCATTTACATTTTTTAAGAAAGTAACAGGCATCCATTCTCCAACAACAATCAGGTCAGTTTGTCCATCACCATCAAAATCTGTGAACAATGCATCACAGACCATTCCGATCTTTTTTAAATCCGGTGCTACTTCATCCGTTACATCTGTAAATTTAACGCGCTCTTTATCAGAATCATTCCTGAAGATGAAACTGCTAACTGGTTTGGGATATTTCCCAGGTTCCACACGTCCTGATACAAACAAATCCATTTTCCCATCATTATTAAAATCTAATGCCCTAACACATAATTTGCTTGTATGATTAGCAGGTAATGCCGATGAATCTCTGGTAAAATTTCCCTTACCATCGTTCATGTACAATCTGTCCTGGTAACCATTGGTGTCTGACGCCATTTTGTAACCACCACTCGCTATATATAAATCAGGCCTGCCATCACCATTTGCATCAAAAAGCAGTATGCCTTCATCTTTATAATAGTTTGTTTCATATTTTATATTGGGAAGCAAATCTTTTTGTAGAAACCGCCCATTTGCCTGTTGCAGGAATAAATTAGCGTGATTATTTGAATTCCCCCCAATGATCAAATCATCGAGACCATTGCCATCTATATCGCCCACAGCCAATGCAGGGCAATATTCCGAGAGTTTATGCGGCAATAGTGATTGAATATCGAAATCTATTAAATCATAGTCTGCGTGCGTGTAATTTATCCCCGCTGCAGCTGTTACTTCTTTAAATAGCGCATTGATTGCCAGTGCCGGTTGCTCATGTGAATAATCATCTTTCGCATCAGCTATATTAACGGTAAGTACCTGATTTGCTTTTACATTTTTTATCGTTTGTTGTTTACCGTTATTCCATTTTATTACAACCGAATCAATCACGGCAATTTTACCCAACCCAAAATGTGCCATGCTTTGCACGGATGATAGGTAACCTCTGTAAGGGTTGTTCTCATATACCTGCTGCTTGTTATGGTCATAATAAATATTCGCGATGGCACCAAGTCCATTGATATTTTGTTTATTGCCGTTAAATTTTATTTGTAAAAAATGAGTAGTCGCCGTATCATTTTCATGCGCGGTATTTCTATACAGCAATGCTTCATCGTTGTTGTTATTAATCACCATATCCATTGCACCGTCATTATCGAAGTCCGCATAGGCAGCTCCGTTAGAAAACGTTGGCAGGGTCAACCCCCAATCAGTGGTTTCATCGCTGAATGTCAGATCGCCTTTGTTACGGAAAGCGTAGTTATGCAATTTTACCTGCGGAATCTGTTCAATCATTTTCAGTGTACCGATCAATCCCGTGGTTTTTTGCCGGTAAGCTATGAAATCATGATCTGATACGTCGCGCGGAAAACCATTGGAAACAATCAAATCCCGGTAGCCGTCATTATCAAAATCAACTACCAAAGGAGTCCAACTCCAATCTGTTTGCGAGATCCCGCTCATAAAACTTATTTCGCTGAAAGCAGGAATACCGATTGAATCATTTTGCATAATACCCGGACCCTGGTTCAACTGCAATGTATTTCGCACGTATTGATATTGGTATCCATACGCGTCAAAATGCTGGAAAGTGAGATAGGTGTTGGGACCAGACATCATTTTCTTACGGTAATTGTCCTGAGGGTTCATATCAAGTTCCACAACATCGGGCAGGCCATCGTTATTGATGTCCACTATATCCTGGCCCATTGAATTCATAGAGGTGTGTTTAAAATATTCCTTTGCACGATTTGTAAAAGTGCCGTCATGGTTATTTATATATAAGATATTGTTCGATATAAAATCATCCGAAACATAAATATCTTTCCATCCATCGTTATTTATATCACAAACTGTTGCCGCATGTCCGTACCCTGCAAATGTAAACCCGGCCTGTTGCGACACATCATGAAATACCGCATGCTTTAAAATAGTATCCCAATCATTGCGGTAAAGTCGTCCAATGCTTGGTTTTTTATTAGCAGAGCTATTGCGCTGACGAAAAACAGATTGATCGTAACCAGTAGATGCTTCATTTACGGTAAGGTACATGTCAAGATCGCCATCATTATCATAATCAAAAAAACTTGCCATCGTAGATTGAATATGGATGTCCAGACCATATTCGGCGGCCATATCTTTAAAATGCGGAATACCATTTTTATCGGTTCCCTGATTAATGTATAAAATATTCCGTCTTTTAAGTGAATCTTTATAAATGGTATTGCAGATATAAATATCCATCAGCCCATCATTATTTATATCGACGACAGATACGCCTCTTGCCCATCTGCCAGCACCGGAAACGCCGGCTATATCTGTTATATCTTCAAATTTAAAATTGCCCTGGTTGAGATAAAGTTTACATGAAACCATATTGCCTGTAAAAAAAATATCCTGCTTGCCATCATTATTGAAATCGCCGATGCCCACCCCACCGCCGTTATATATATTCACCACATCCAACGGGTTAATAGAGTCGTTCTCAATAATGGTGTTATTAAAAGTAATACCGGAATGAGAAGAAGAAATTTTTTCAAATAATGTGGCCTTTTTACTATTGCATGCTATCAACCACAATACTGTTGAACAAATAAATACTATTCGGAACAGTTTCATATAATCACTGAGTAAGATGTTTCTGTAAAGTAGTAAGAATGGCTCTTAATTAAAAAAGGCTTCTCTTTTGGAGAAAGCCTTTTTTAATTAACAACTTATGTTTAGTATCCTGGATTTTGTGTTAGGTTAGGGTTTAGCGCTATCGCTCCTTGTGGAATTGGCAGAATCGCATTATTTACCGTAAGCGTTGTATTATATAGACCGTGCTTCTGACCATCATGCGTTGGACCTGGTGCCGGATTAGGAACCGGTTCATAACTGCCATCAACTGTTCCATTGGCCGTTTTTATAAAAGCGATAGCTACGTCTGTGCCCGCCCTGCAAAGATCATAAAAGAGAGAGTATTCCCCACTCAGTTCATGCCTGTATTCACTCAATACCATTTGTAGCGGATCTGTTATAGGTACACCAGGAGTACCATCATAATTAGCACTATCCTGCATAACAACAGGTGCCGTTCCACCCCATGCTCTGTCTCTGACTATTTTAAGATCGGCCATAGCTCCTGCAACATCACCAGTACGAACCTTGCATTCGGCCCTGCTTAATAAAACTTCTGCATAGCGTAAAAGGATCTGGTTTTGATCTCCAAAAAGATTACTCTTACCGTCTACATTTGAGTTTCCTCCTGTAAGGTTTGGATCTCTCCATTTTTTTGAGCAATAATATCCGCTGCGACCTTTGTCATCTCCATACCAGGGCCTGGTTAAAGTTCCGACTGTGTTTAAGATCTTGCCATCATCCCCCATGTATATTGGATTGCGGGGTTTTGGTGTTCCATCTGGTTTTGTGTCCGAATATTCTGATATTACTTTATAATACCCTTTTAATCCACCAAGCGTGCTAACAATTCCGGGACTTGCGAGGGTATCACCCGGTCCTACAATAGTAAGCAGTTTACGCAAATCCCCTGATTGGTATGAATTCCAAAGCGCCGGGTTGCCATAATCATACCCCTGGCCGGTTAGTTCCTGTGGCCAGCTAAAACTATCTATCCAGCCAAGTTCAGCTCCGGGTGGTTGCCAACTTCCTCCCCAGTCCTGTGGATCACCGCTTTTCTTTTCAAACTGAACTTCAAAAAGAGACTCATCATTGTTTTGATGATCGTATTCATTTACATCAGAAAAATTTGACAGTAAATGGTAATTACTGGTTAACTCCGGATTATTATAAGCAGCCAGAGCCAGGTCATAATGTGCCAACCACATTTGCGCCGCCCCTTCATAGGCATACGCCGCTCCTTTGGTTGCTCTTCCCAAATCCGCGGGTTGCAGTGCTGATTTTGACAATAGCAAAGCTTCGGCTAGTTGCATATCAGACACCACCTGCATGAACACTGAATCACGGGGAGACCTCGGTCTTAAACCAAGGTTTATTAAATTGCTTGTATCTACCTCAAGTGGAACACCGCCAAAAGAAGCTGCGAGATAATAATAGGTCATGCCGCGCAAATAATAGGATTCTCCTCTTAAACGAGCTGCTAAGTCCGATGTAATTATGCCTTTATTCAATGCCGACGTAATGACACCTAATGCAGTATTTGCCCTCGCTATGCCAATATAGGATTGGTTCCAGAAAGTAATGATTCCACCAAAAGTAGCCGGAATTTGATAATTGTTCCAGAATACATCGCCACCCCAGTTAAAGAAGTCGTGGGTTCCGAAATTGGCCCTGTACCAGATACACTTTTTCAACAGATCACTATTCTGGTAGGTATCATAAATAGCGTTAACCAGGGCAATCACGTCTGCTGGTTTATTGAACGTTCCCTCGGGAGTACCTAGAAACGTACTGGTTTGTGACAGAAAACTTCTTTTACATGCGAGTGGGATAATGCCAGCAATGACAAAGCACATTATAACTATAATTATTTTGCTTCTTTTCATATCGCTATTTTTTTTTGTTCTTTTAAAATGTAACATTTAAACCAAATGTGAAAAATCTGGATGAAGGATAAGTGCCGTTGTCTACACCATTTTGAGTAGCATTGCCACCCTGTATCCCGATTTCCGGATCAAGCCCGCTATATTTGGTAATAGTGAACAGATTTTGAGAAGAAAGATAAACCCTCAGTCTTGTTAACCTGAGCCTGCTCGCCAAACTGGATGGTACAGTATAACCAATGGTCAGATTTCTTAATTTCAGGTAACTGCCGTTTTCAACCCAAGCGCTGGATGGAACGTTATTGAGCGTATTATCATCGTTGGCAAGTGCCCTTGCATACTTGTTCGAAGGGTTAGAAGGCGTCCAGTGGCCCTGGAAATATTTTACACTAACGTTTTCAACTCCTTCCGAACCTCTTTTCTGGAATGACTCCAAGTCGCTTTCCACATAGTTGAGTATTTTATTTCCGTAAGTGCCATAAAAGTACAGGTTGAAATCCCATGACTTGTAAGTGGCATCAAAGTTAATACCGCCGAAAAATTTAGGTTGTGGACTGCCCAGACTTACCCTGTCTTTTGCATTTACTACACCATCCCCATCTGTATCTGCAAAATAACGATCACCCGGTTTGGTGGCAGCCCTGTAGTATATACCACCGGGTGCTTTTGCATTCAGCGCATCGATCTGCGACTGTGATTGAAAAATACCCAATGACTGATATCCAAAAAATTCTCCTACCGGACCGCCTACAAATGACTTACTAAATTCGTCCCAACCCTGTCCAGCTAAATTGCCGCCAGAAAGGCCGCCAAAGTTTGTCACAGCGTTTGTCCCTGAGGTGATGCCGGTAAGGGTATTCTTAACTGTTGCCCATGTTATTCCCACGCCATATTGGAAATCCCTTCCTTTATTGTTCCTGTAGTTGAGAGCAAGTTCCAGGCCTTTATTGTTCATGCTGCCTACATTACGGGTGATAAAATTATATCCGGTTTGTGCAGGTGCCGCAAGTGTCAATAAGAAGTCTTGTGATTTTCTGTTAAACCAGTCAGCAGTTAAGGTCAGGGCTCCATTCAGAAAAGCTGCATCCATACCTATGTCTGTTGTGTAGTCTGTTTCCCATTTCAGGTTTGGATTGGCGGGCTGGGTTTGTGCAATGCCATTCTGATAAATTTTATTAAAAGGATAACCAAGATTATCATTACCACCGCCATTGACATTTGCCGCAAAATTTCCACCGTACAGCGCGGCGTATTGGAATAAGCCGATGGCACTCTGGTTACCGACAGCGCCATAGCTACCTCTAAGCTTTAAATCGGATAACCAGGTAATGTCTTTCATAAATGATTCATTTATGATTTTCCACGCTACAGCTCCGGAAGGAAATACGCCATATTGATGGCCAATGTCAAACTTAGAAGATCCGTCTCGTCTGATAGTACCAGTTATAATATACCTGTCAGCAAACTGATAAGTTAATCTTGCAAATTCGGATGCAAGTGTTTGAATATTCTGACCGTTGCCAAATTTGTCAAGTTGCAGATTACTAACCTGTGCTAAATCCCGTATAATGTTATTTGGAGGAATACCGCCTCCTCCCATTAATGTATTTGTATTTTTCTGTGAAGAAATACCGCCAACAAAATTGATAGTATGCTGACCAAAAGTCTTATCGTAAGCCAGGGTATTCTCCCATAGCCACTCGAAAGTGTTATTTGTGTTCTGGTGATAAAAGGCATTTGCCACAATAGATCCCGGGTATTGAATGTTTGCCCTATTATCTTCAGGCTGAAAAAAATAGCCTGAATAATCGCTGATGTTCACACCAGCATTGGTTTTAATTTTAAGTCCGTCAAAAATAGTAGCTTCTAAAGAGGAGCTTGCTAAAAGATAGTTAGTTATGTTTTTATACTGATTGGTTTCAATACTATAAACCGGGTTGCTAAACTTGAATACATTAGAGTTTTGCGGATTAAAAAAACCATAATTGCCTTTACCATCCTTTATTTGATAGGTCAATCTATTCCCACTGTCCAGGGTTGGCGGGTTTACAGCCAATTGGAAAAGCGATCCAGTTCCAAACGGATTATTTGCGTCCTGGTAAGTGTATTTAATACTTGTTGATGATTTAAGCCATTTGACAGGTTGGTAATCCAGGTTGAGACCTACCGTAAGTCTTTTAAAGAACGAGCCCAGTACAATACCTTTCTGATCATAATATCCAATTGACATCGCAGACTGAACCTTATCACTGCCTCCACGTAAGGCAATGCTATAATTTTGCGTCACGCCCTGACGATAAAGTGCATCCTGCCAGTCTACACTATGCAGTGCATCCGGTGTGTGCCAAATCGGTACACCATGATAGGTATGGGTCGAATCAGACGCCTCTACCTCATTAGAAAGAGTAGCAAAATCGTGTGCATTCAGTATTTTATATTCTTTGGGTTTGCCCTGGACGCCAGCGTACGCATCTACGGAAATCTGCACCTTGTTCCTTAAACCTTTTTTGGTAGTTATAATCACTACTCCGTTAGCCGCACGAATACCATAAACGGCGGTTGCAGACGCGTCTTTCAACACATCTATAGAAGCAATATCATTCGGATTAATATTATTAATACCTCCCGTTGTAGGGTAACCGTCTATTACATATAAAGGATTATTGCCTCCACTTGCCAAACTGCCTACACCTCTAATCAAGACACTAACATTGGCACCTGGAGATGCATCATTATTCACGATCTGTACACCCGCAGCTCGTCCCTGCAAGGCCTGATCTAAGGTAGTAACAGGTACTTTTTCAATTTGATCTGCGGTTACACTACTTATTGCACCAGTTATATCTTTGCGCTTTGCCGTACCATAGCCTATCACAACCACCTGCTGCAACGATTGCTGATCCGTAACAAGTTTTACATCAAGCGTACTGAGATTTTTTACAGGAACTTCCCGGCTAGTGTAGCCAATAGAACTAAATACTAAAACAGCATTGGGAGATACATTGATCGAAAAATTTCCGTCTTTATCGGTAACCGTGCTCGTGGTTGAACCCTTTACCCTCACCGTCACTCCTTCCATTGAACTGCCGTTCTCGTTCGCAGCAACCTTGCCGGTGACCTGCCGGTTTTGACCAAACAAAGCACTGGTAAAACATATAAGTATCAGCATTAAAATTAATCTGCTGTTTATGATTTTATAAAGCAGTAAATTCTTCTTCATTGTATTTTGTTTAAGGTTACCAAATTGCCTGCGGGCATAATCAATTTTCAGAAGGCCACCCATTAATTTCGGATTTTAGTATTGTTACAATTACTGTCTTCATTATAATGTTCGACCAGTATTATAATTCATAGCCTGGCCTTATAAATCCATTACTATATGTGCCCAAAACTGACACGATAATATTGTCGCGTAAACGATTAGATGATTATATAAAACTTAGAATTTTTAGGTATTTGATCTGCTGTTACCGATCGGGAAAAAGAAAAAATCTGACTTGAAAATTACCTGATCGGTACAGCCGCTCTGCAATACTTTTTCATCAATTATTTATATTCAAAATAATCGGATAGAGACTTAGATAATAGAAATAAAAAATCAGCCGGAAGCGATTTGTAGTTTGGTCATAAGCAATCATTTTAAAAGACAAATAAATATTTGAGATCAATAATCTCTATTAAATAGAGATTTGAAGCGCAATAGATCTCTTATTAACCGTGAAGAAAAGAATATTTTATGTGTTTGACTGATCTATACGCATCAAATTGTTTTCAAAATGTCTCAATCCTTGAAAGTGCAATAGTTGCTGGTTATTTTTTTATTTTTTGATAAAATTCGTGTACTGCTGAAAGACTGGTGAGAAATAAAATATAACTCCTGATACTTGTTGCAATTTCATTCGTTATTTATGATGACGACGATAAAAATAATTTGAATTGACACCAATGAGGTTTTATACTTATAATAAAATCGGGGAAAATTAAGTTTGATAAAATCAGCGCGCTTATAGTCAATAGCATTTTTGTAACAATCAAATATTTCTTTTCTTTAATTCGCCGACAGCAAAAGCCGCAGCACGCGCAGTTAAAGCCATATAAGTCAAAGATGGATTCTGGCAGGCACTCGATACCATGCAAGCTCCGTCAGTTACAAACACATTCGGCGCATCCCAAACCTGGTTCTGTTTATTTAATACCGATGTCTTTCGATCATTGCCCATTCTGGCCGTTCCCATTTCATGGACGCCTTGCCCGACAGCATATTCTTTACTATCCCATGAGGTAATATTGTCAACTCCCGCGGCACGAAACATATTTATAATTTCTTCAACAATATCTTTGCGCATCGCAAGTTCATTCTCTCTTAACATCGCATCCATGGCCAGTACTGGTAATCCCCATTTATCTTTGACGTTCTTATCAAGTGTGATTTTATTATTATGATAGGGCAATATTTCGCCAAATCCCGTAGCCCCGATATGCCAGTTTCCCGGTTCGGTCAATGCTTCTTTTAAACCTGTGCCGACATTAAGTTCTGCTACATCACGGCTCCATCCCTCACGACTCGCGCTTCCCTGGTATCCATATCCTCTTAAAAAATTCCTTTTGTCGCCAAACAAATTTGCAAAACGCGGGATATAGAATCCGTTTGGCCGTCTCCCAAAATAATATTTGTCTTCATAACCTTCCACGGTCCCCTGTGCGCCCAGCATGTAATGATGATCCATTACATTATGGCCCAATTCACCACTGCTGCTGCCCAGTCCTCCGGGCCAAATATCGGTGGCGGAGTTCATTAGTAACCATGCACTGTTTAACGCAGACGCGTTCAGAAAAATAATTTTTGAATAAAACGTGTAAGTCATATTGGTTTCTGCATCCAATACTTCAACGCCGTATGCCCTTTTCTTATCTTTATCGAAAAGAATTTTTGTAACGATTGAAAAAGGACGCACTGTTAAATTTCCCGTAGCCATGGCTGCTGGAAGCGTGGAGGATTGCGTACTGAAATAGCCACCGAACGGACAACCTTCCCAACACCGGTTCCTGAACTGGCATTGTGTTCTTCCGGGAATGGCGGCAGTGAGATTTGCAACACGCCCGATGAACATATGGCGCTGACCCTTGTAAAACGATTTGATTCGCTGTGCTACATCTTTTTCAACACAATTCAATTCCATCGGAGGGAGAAAATGTCCGTCGGGTAACTGAGCCAATCCCTCTTTCGATCCGCTGATGCCAGCAAATTTTTCCACGTAATCATACCAGGGTTCAATATCACGGTAACGAATAGGCCAATCCACAGCAATAGCTTCTTTTAAATTCGCTTCAAAATCCAAATCACTCCAACGATAACTTTGCCTTCCCCACAGAATCGAACGGCCGCCCAATTGATAACTCCGCCACCAGGTGAAAGGTTTCACTTCTACATATGGGCATTCTTTTTCATTCACCCAATAATCCATGATGGGTTCCTGTGCGGCAGTTCCATACATAGCCCAATCTCTCGATATGACGGGATTATTTTTTTTCTGTTGGAGCGTAGCGGTTCCGCGGTGCATGAACTCCCATGGATTTTTATTTGCTGTGTGATAATCCTTAATGTGCTCCAGGTTACGGCCGCGCTCAAGCATTAATACTTTTAAACCTTTTTCGGTCAGTTCTTTTGCAGCCCAGCCGCCACTGATACCTGAACCAATCACAATGGCATCGTAAGTATTTTGATGGATGGCTTTATTATTAATATGCAAGGTATCGCCGGGCATTTTTTTAAATTGAATGAACTTTGATGATTTCCCTTTGGCACAATTCAAATCCATGTATGAAATTCATTTGAATTGTCTATTTTCAATTCTGTTATAAAATTTTTTTCAATTTAGTCTGATGGTGTCTTGAGGCATGAAAAAGGAAGCCAGTTTTATTTTACAGCAGGATTCGGTCGTGAAGGAAAGAATATTTTTTCTATTCCTGTAATCTGCCTTTATCAAATTGTTTTCAAAGTGTCTCATCTAATTTATATTAGCAGTAGCTTTCAGTTGCGAGTTGCTGCTTCTTTCACCAAATTCAAATTATTAGAAGCCGGAACCCATAACACTTCGTATTCTCTTCTAATGGAAAAATGGCATAGTAAAACTATTAAAGTAATTAAGATAAATACGATAAATTGTTTAAATAAGGTTTAAAATCGTTCGACTTTAGGATTACAAAAACTCAAACCAATTAAATCCGTTCGGGTTTGTTTACTCGGACGACAATGCATGTCTTTGATAGCATCTTTGTTTTCTAAATATTTTTAAAATGAAACAAAGTACTATTTCAAATCAAATCACAACGGCCTGGAAAAAAGTGCCATTAATTATCCGTTCTGTGTTAACGGGTTTTATTGTTAGCTCAATTGGTATCGCAATCTGGAGTATTATGCTTACAGGAATTGCAGCGCCCTGGTCCGTTCTTCCTATGATTATTGCTCTCTGGGCCTACCTGAAATATTTTAGCGGAACCTGGGGTTCAAAAAAAAGTACTGAAACAAGGAAAAAATACTTTCGCTCCATTAAACTATCGCCATCATTTTGGAAATGGGGAATAGTTGCGGCTATCGTTTTTGTTGTCATTATTCAAGCCTCTTTTGTAATTACATTCCGGATAATTGACTTTCCCGCAAAAGCATTTACGGCCGACTACAAGATATTAGACAGTATGCCACTTTGGGTTGCCTGGGTAGTTCTCATTATGGGGTCCATCGTTGCAGGTATTTGCGAAGAAACAGGATTTAGGGGTTATATGCAGGTGCCGCTGGAAAAGAAATATGGCTCATCTGCCGCAATAATCATTACTTCAATTGTTTTCATGTTAATACATTTAAGTCATAGCTGGGCGGCACCAATACTACCGCATATCTTTTTTGCCAGTGTGTTGCTCGGTATACTTGCGTATAAAACCGGTTCGCTTATCCCCGGAATTATTGGCCATTCAATCCTTGATATTTTTGATTATTCTGTTTGGTGGTCAGATATTACAGGTGGGTTTCAAAAACAGACCGTTTTTAAAACCGGTATTGACCTTCATTTTATTGTTTGGATCCTGATTTTTATGCTTGCACTTTTCATATTCTTCAGGTCGATGGGCAGATTAAAAAAAGGAGAACAGCGTGTGGCTATGCCAGTTAATACATTGCTATTTAATTATGAATGAACAATCACTGATGAAAATCCCTGCGGATATCCGGGGATTTTTTCTAAATTTTATTTAATTCGTTAAGCATTTATATATAATTGCACAAATTGAAAGAGAATCCTGAAATAAACCAACTCGTTGAACATTTTTTCCGTCATGAATCGGGAAAGATGGTTGCTGTTCTTACAAAAATTTTTGGCGCAGAAAATTTAGACCTTGCCGAAGATGTGGTACAGGATTCTCTGATTGAAGCAATCAGCCAGTGGCAATATAAAGGAATACCGGAAAACCCTTCTGCGTGGTTGTTCAGGGTTGCAAAAAATAAAGCCCTCAATATTATAAACCGGGAAAAATATAAACGACAATATTCAAAAGAGGCTACTCATTTTCTCAGATCAGAATGGACAGCCGAACCAGCATTAAATTTGTTGTTTTCTGAACAGCAAATACATGACGACCAGCTGCGGATGATTTTTACTTGTTGCCATCCTGCCATTAAACCTGATTCGCAAATTGCATTGGCGCTTAAAACACTTTGCGGCTTTAGTATTCCTGAAATAGCCAAAGCGTTTTTAACAACAGAGGAAAATATAAACAAACGATTGGTAAGGGCAAGGCAAAAAATCAGGGAAGATAAAATCCCTTTTGTAGTTCCGCAGGGAATTGATTTAGAAAAAAGATTACAAACCGTTTTGGAAACAATCTATCTTTTATTCAACGAAGGTTATAGCGCATCCAAAGGCAATGAAATTGTCAGATATGAACTTTGTGAGGAAGCAATACGTTTAGCTGAGATTATCACAACAGATACAGCTATTCAAGTAAAATCAAACGCATATGCCTTGCAGGCTTTAATGCAATTGAATGCGTCACGGTTTAAAGCAAGGCAGGATACTGAAGGAAATATCTTAACGCTGGAAGAACAAAACCGCTTGCTCTGGAATTATGGATTGATGGAAAAAGGTTTTATCAGCCTGGAAAAATCGATACCCGCAAATCAAATATCAACCTTTCATATCCTCGCCACAATTTCGGCTTATCATTGCTCAGCTTCCAGTTATGAAACTACCGACTGGAAAGCCATACTCGGTTTGTATGATAACCTGCTAAAAATTGATAATTCACCTGTTGTGCTCCTGAACCGCTCCGTTGCGCTTTCAAAAGTAAATGGTATTGCTGCAGCTATCACTGAATTGAAAAAAATTGAAGGGTCGCCTTCACTTAAATTATATCACCTTTATTATTCCACATTGGGAACATTGTATATAGAAGTTAGTCAGTTTAAAGAAGCAATTCCAATGCTTGAAAAAGCTATCAGCCTGGCACCTTTGCAGGCGGAAAAATCATTGCTTCAACATAAACTGAACTTCTGCCACGAAAAAAAACTTTTACAATAATGTCCCTTTTATCCAATCTCATTTGTCAATGGAACGCAAATGAAATTACTAAACTTTAAAAAAAATAAAAATGAAAGATTTCCTGCTAATTCTCAGAACACAAGGAAGTGTCTGGACCGATCTTTCACCGGAACAGCTTCAAAAGCACATGGAACACGGCATGGCTTATATTGGCAAACTGATTGCCGAAGGCAAACTTAAAAGTGCCAGCCCGGTTGATAAAGGAAGTAAAATCATAACAGAAAGCAACGGCTTGCTTACAGATCATCCTTTTAATGAAAGCAAAGAAGTGATTGCCGGTTATTTTCTTGTTACGGCAAATGATATTGATGAAGCTGTTACTATTGCTAAAGGAAATCCTATTTTTAAAGACATCCCCACAAAAATAGAAGTTCACCCAATGATGCCGGTTGGCGGTTGAAAAAATTAGAACCAAATTATTAAAACCAAAACAACCATTTAATGAAACAAATAATAGGCGTAGCCAGCATTATTTTTTTTCTTTTCGCATGCAACACAAAAAACAACACTGGTATAGCAGATAAAACAAGTAAACCTGGAGATACACTGACATACGCCTATAAAGCAACATATTCATCGGATATTACAGTGCCATCTCATCCTGAGTACGGCCAATTGGTACTCACTGTATGGAAATTATTTGAAAGCAAGCAGATTGATTCCATGAAAAAATACTATGCAGATACAGTTACATATAATAATTCCAGTGGTTTTCATTTTTATGGCAGCTCAGATGAACTTTTAAACTATGCAAGAAAAGATGTTGAAGGTTCGGATTCATTGCGTTTTGATATATCAATGTGGCAAAGCCTGCATTTGAATGATAAAAATGAAGATTGGGTTTATATCTGGGCCGTCGAAAGAAGATATGGAAAAGATGGAAAAGCAGATACTTCTTTAATACACGAGCAATGGAAAGTAGAAAATGGAAAGGTATCTTACTTTAATCAATATACGGCAAAGCCTGCCAGAAAATAGCTTTGAATATATCAGTGTATCAATTTTTTAAAATTAAAAGATAGCAACTAACGATTCATGTTAGTTGCTATAAATTCATTTATACCGATATCAGTTGACCACTGGTAACAGATCGTTTCCCATTTTAATTCACAAATAATTCATCAACAAAAAACCATCCCCTTTTATTTTTTTTAGTAATGAGTTCTTTGGGAAGTTTTGTAACAGGATTCACTACAACCTTAAGAAATTTAATATGCGCTGTCTTGAATTTGCTTTCAAAAGGTAATAAATATGCGGGTTGCGAAATCGTTGGCTGTTCCGGAACCAATCGTCCGATCAAGGTTAATTTTTTCGAATCATTTCCACCCCAAACTTCTATACTTACTGGCGGAAAAATAGAATTATTTCTGTCAACTATAGAACTGAGTGTAACGCTGTGTGCGTTGACAGGTTTCGAAAATACCAGCAGACATTCCATCGCATTTTTGTGAAAACCCAGCCATTTACCATTTCCTATATTCAGGTCACCTTTTTCCTGGTTGAACAGTGTTTTACTTCCTTTCCCTTTATAAAGCGAATCTGCTGGTTGCATCAGGATTACTGTATCCGGTTTGAAAGTTGCATGATAGAATTGATATTGCAATATATCACTTGCCAGCCAACCCGGCTTGTAAGCCCTGGCTTTGACCAATACCTGCTTTGACAATTCGATATTATTTTTATAAACAGCGGAATGAACACTATCCGGATCTGATCCATCTAAAGTATATCTCATCGTTATGCCCGGCACATAATGTTTTAATTTCAAAGAAACAGGTGTATCGATGATCGCTTCTTCGTTTTGCAGGATGGGAGGGTTTAATTTTATCAGCAAAGTATCTGTCCTCATTCCAAAATCAATATTAAGACCGGGATGATTTTGTTTCATTGATTTTATATCTGCACCGGCGATAGATGTGTTCCATACATACAGGTGACGAAGTTCTTTCAAAGGATCCAGTTTGCTGATATCACTACCTTTTACTAAAGTATTCGATAAAGAAAGATTTTTTAAATGAATTAATTTTGACAAATACAAGAGCCCTGTTCCTGATATCTTCGTAAATGAGAGATTTAGATTGCGCAGGTTTGCAAATTGGCCAATTGTCTGCAGGTCGTCATCTGTTACAGACATTTTATTTAAATTCAATGAAACTATTTGTGTTTTTATTTTGAACAGGTCCTTTAATTGATCGGTTTTAAAAAAAGCAGTTCCGTAAAAGTCCACCCCTAGGGCCGGAGATTCTTTGGCCAAACGATAAACAGCGCGGTAATTTGTATTTAATTGTTCAACAGTCTTTTCATTTGCAGCTTCAAAATCATACTCATCTTCTGCGTCTGTTTTAAATATATTTTCAGCAATTGATCTTAAAGTATCTGTTCGTGAAAGATCTTTGACCCGCAATTTAAAATCCGCTCCATGTTTTACCCAATTATATAAAATCGTCATCTCCTGGTCCGTCAACTGCTCCTTTCCGTTAGGAGGCATGTGTTTTTTTTCTTCCAGTGGTAAATGAATTCGCTGGAATAACAAACCGAAATCAGATTTTGTAGTGTCCCAGAGCTGGCCATCTCTTCCTCCTTTTAATAATAACTGCTGAGTTTCCATGACCAATTCTCCTTTTGCTTTTTTACTATTATGACAGTTTATACATTTGGCATTTAGAATAGGTTTGACCATATCCGCAAAAACAAATGCTTCATCAAATAAAGGTTTTTTTTGTTTTGGCTCGATAGTAACCGGCGCCAGCAGAAAATTTTCTCCATGAGTGATGCTGGCACCTTCATGGCCTGCAAATACTATTACTATCAGACTGGCTACAGCCGTGAGTGGCAATAATTTTATTTTGTTCAACTGGTCATAAAAGCAATACCACAACAATGTCAGCCAACTTATAGCAATGCCGCTCCATTTATGCCATTGCAAAGACTCCTGGTTATATACTGCTTCTTTAGATAAAAAAATTCCCATAAGGGCTGTTGTTACACAAGTAAAAGCTGCAGAAAGCAACAACCATTTACCAATATTTTGTAAAAATTCAGGAGAGGAGAGTTTGTATTTTGGGGCAACCAATATCCAGAAAAAATAAATAATAAGCAATACTATGGGGAAATGCAGGAATAAGGGATGCATACGGCCTATTACCTGTAGCCATGAGGGTACATAAAAACGGTCGTAAAAAATCAAAAGAAAACCAAGAAGACAATTTGCAGCAATCGTTAAGCTGAATAAAGAATTTTTCAAAAAATTCATCGGTTCATATAATTACGGTTTGGTATCGAAGGATCATGCAACAGGTTCTAATTTGTATGGATATACATGACCTGAGTTCCACTGTGCCACATACATGTTTTGTTCGTCATCGATACACACATCATGCGGATATCGGAATACTGTATTGGTTTGAAACATTTCAGCAGGTTTGTCGCCTTTATATATTGGATCGTTACCGGCAAGATTAGATACAACTTTAAAATTTTTGTCCAGGATAGTTACGAATCCGGACTGTTGATCTTTCTTAGAATTACTTTGGAGTACAGCGCTATATAAGTATTCACCATTTATTACCGGGCGACATACCCATGCACCTGGAAGTGAGACAGTATTTAAATAATTTCCTTCAAGTGTATATCGTTTGAAGGCATTTTGTTGTCTTGAAGTCACAATTAATGTCGTATTGTTTTTCTCTCTGCTATCAATACAAATACCATGTGCATTCAATAGATTTTCATCTTTATCACCTCTTCCACCAAAATGCCTGATATAATTGCCCTTTGAATCATATTGGATCACGAAATCTTTACCATATCCATCGGCAACATATATATCTCCATTCGCAGCAATCGCGGTTTCAGTTGGTATATATTCTTCGGGTTTCGAATATTGACCTGTTTGTTTCGGATAATCCAAAGTCATCAATACTCTGCCTTTTAATGTTGTTTTAATAACCTGGTGTCTGTTATTATCGCAAATAAATAATATCTCCTCACCATTTTCATTAAATAAAGTAAGGCCATGGGCACCTGGATATTCATTGCCCCATGTCTCGATTAATTTTCCTTTCTTATCATAAATGATAACATTATTTTTTGTTTCATTGGTAAGCAGGATGATCCTTCCTTTACTATCCTGTACCATTTCATGGCAATCTTTTACAGGGTACCTTTCAAAATCCAATTGTCCCCAAGCGGTATTAATTTTGTATCGTTTATTGTTATGACCAAGAATCAGGTCTTCGTTATTTTTAGTCCGGAGCAAAAAAGGCGGCATCAATAAACCACCTGCTGCAAATGTTGATTGTTGAAGGAATTTTTTTCTATTCATATTAAAGGCTTTAGCATTGAATAAGAAGGTTTATTTTTTTCAGGCCATCAAACCATTAATTACTTTGCCTGCAACATCGGTCAACCGATAACGACGGCCCTGGTGTTTGAAAGTAAGTTTTTCATGATCAAGCCCCATGAGATAAAGTACCGTTGCGTGAAGATCATGAACATGAACCGGATCCTTTGTAATGTTATATCCAAAATCGTCCGTTTCACCGTATACACCCGGCTTGACTCCACCTCCAGCCATCCAAATTGTGAAACAACGTGGATGATGATCTCTTCCGTAATTATCCGTCGTGAGTTTTCCCTGGCAATAATTTGTTCTTCCGAATTCTCCTCCCCAGATTACCAGTGTTTCGTCAAGCAAGCCTCTTTGTTTGAGGTCAGTTACCAAAGCTGCCGAGGCCTGATCCGCATCTTTGCATTGCCATTTTATTTGCATCGGTAAATTATCATGGCCATCCCATCCCTGGTGATATAGCTGAACAAAACGTACTCCACTTTCTGATAATTTTCTTGCCAGTAAGCAATTTGCTGCAAACGTTCCAGGCACTAAACATTCGGGCCCATATATTTTAAGCGTGCTTTCGGGCTCTTTTGACAAATCCGTTATTTCAGGAACCATGGATTGCATGCGATAGGCCATTTCATATTGCTGAATTTTTGTATTGATCTCAGGATCGCCAAAATCCTTAAATGACGATTCATTTAATTCGGCCAGCTTATCAAGCATTTTTCTCCGATCCGACCGATTCATGCCTTCGGGATCCTGGAGATATAATACCGGGTTTTCGCCGCTGCTGAATTGCACGCCCTGGTAAATCGAATCAAGAAATCCATTTGACCATAACTTCGAATATACTCCTTGTCCGTTTCCTTTTCCCTTTGACAGCAATACACAGAATGATGGAAGATTTTTGTTTTCACTGCCCAGGCCATAACTCAACCAGGATCCCATACTCGGGCGATTTCCCTGTTGCGCTCCTGTTTGGAAAAAAGTCAGCGCAGGATCGTGGTT
>Ga0137407_10000238_pt1 | contig 39330 bp, 54 predicted proteins | sample CZOMad2_2_16fung_FD_108410 | JGI IMG/M metagenome (GOLD analysis project Ga0137407, IMG submission 108410) | Vadose zone soil fungal communities from Angelo Coast Range Reserve, California, USA - CZOMad2_2_16fungal (Illumina Assembly) | ecosystem: Environmental > Terrestrial > Soil > Vadose... | reverse complement strand
TGCTCATCAGCTGGTCGAGGATATTCTCCTGGAGGTCTGGATCAGGGTTCTCACCCGCGCGCGCCATCCGAGCGGTCGAGCCGAAGTAGTCGCCGCCGGTCAGCCGCATCGCTCCGCGGAGCGCCAGCGGGGACTGGTCGTTGCTCGCCGCGCCTCGGAGCGCCTGGTCCATCGACTGCATGGCCGGCGTGTCGCCTAGGAACCTGCCACCCATGCTGCCGATGGCCTGCTGCTGCGACACTACCCCTTTCAGCGTGATGTCGGTGTCTATGCTTGACTGCGCCGCGCGCTGCCACATCGACAGCATCTCGTTCCACCGGCCGCGCTCCAGGCCGGTCGCGACGGCCACGCCGATCGCGGACGCCATGGCTTCCGTCTCCTGCCCAGGCTTCAGGCCGCCGCGGCGCAGGCCACCCATCGTCTCGGCGGCCTCCTGGCCGAGCCCGAGACGCCCCTGCATGTTGAGGATCGTCTCAATCGCGGCGTTGTTGCCGGGACCTCCGCCGATGCCTCGGCGGTACCCGGAGCCGACGAGCTGCTGCGTCTCCCCGCGGCTGAACCCGTACTGCTTGACGAACCTCTCCCTCTTGTCGTCGTCGGTCCAGAGGTTCGTGAACGTGTCCATCGCGTCCTCGCCGGAGTCGCGGAACGTCTCGTACTGCATGTTCTTGAACTCGTCGTTCTGCTGCATCACCTGGTGGAACGGCCCGGTGACCGCGCCGAGCAGCCTCCCTACGATCGGGATCTGGCTGACCAGGTTGTGCGCGAACCCCATGACGTCCGTGCTGTACTTCCCGCCCATGAACATGCGCATGGAGCTCGGCATGAGGGCGCCCGCCAGGTCGCCCGCGCGGCCGAGGATCTGAGACGCGATGCCGAACCCTCCGCCGCCAACGCCGGCTCCTGGTCCGGCTTGGGCGAGGTTCGCCGCGCCGCCGGGACCACCCATCCCGATACCACCGCCACCACCTCCCGCTCCTCCACCTCCACCGCCTCCACCGCCGCCGAGGTAGACGCCGCCGGCGATCGCGTTGAACCCGACGAGGAGCGTCTGGTTGATCCGCTGGAGCGAGTTGATGATCGCGGCGATGCTGTTCGGCCCCTGTTGCTGCTGCGACGGGCCCTGCGTCGGGGCCAGCCCGTTGCCGAGCACGTTGGCGCCGATCCCACCCTGGAACGCCTGGGTCAGGATGTTCGTGGCCTGCGCAGCGCTACGCTGCAGCGCCTCCACGTCGATCCCGAGCTGGATCTTGACGTCGTCCGCCATCACTCACCATCCTTGGCCTGGTGGCGCCGGCGCGAGGCCGCCTTGATCGCCTCGAACTGCCGGAGGGCGTCCGGGTCGTCGAACGCCTCGTCGAAGTCGATGGGCTCGCCGCGCGCCGCGCTCTCCTGCCACCCGTCGAAGGTGGCGTCGCCGGTCCTGTGGACGTACCGGCCGGACTCGCGGGTGTCCCGCGGGAACTCCTCCGCCGGGTCGGCCTCGACCGCGTCCTCCAGGTACTCGATCATCAGCTCCTCCAAGGTGTAGTCGGCCAGCAGCGGATCCTTCCTGGGGCGGTTGTACTTCTTGCACCACCAGCGCTGCAGCCACTCGTTGCGGACCCTGGCCGCCGCGACCGATCGCAGCAGGCGGTAGTCGTCAGCCCGCGCGGACCTTACGAAAGGAATCGATCCACGCCCCCACGTGGTCCCACACTGCACGCAGTGGGTCAGCGGTGAAGAACTCGTCCGGCTTCCACCAGTCGGGGACGTCGGTCAGGATGTAGTACAGGTCGGCGATCATCTGGTGGCTGAAGCTGTTCATCGGGTCGATCTTCTCGCCGCCGTCGAGCTTCGCCTTCAGCACGGCGATCTTGCCGAGCGTCCCGAGCCCAGGACGCGTCGCCGTGAAGGTCCCCACCCTGACAACCTCGGTCTCCCGGTCCTTCCAGGTCATGGTGAACGACGTCGTGAAGGCGACGGTCTTCTTACCGTCGTCCGCCGCGTCGACGATGTCGATCGACTTGTCGTCCGGCTGCTCTTGCTTCGTCACGGCTGGATCTCGGACTCGTCCAGCGCGCCGATCGTCACGAAGCCGACGTTCTGCCCGACGATCCCGCGCGGCGTGACGTTGAAGTTGTAGCTCGAGGTCTTCACGCCCTGGAACTGGTGCAGCGCCTTACCGCTGATCCTCGGGTCGTCTTGCAGGACCGCGTCGACCCCTTGGATGCGGAAGATGTCGTCGAACTTCGGTAAGATCTGCTGCTGCTTGATGCTGCCCGGCGCGTTGACGTCGTCCGATGCACCCTGCGACACGGTGCGGAACATCTGCGCGTTGAGCGTGGCCCGGTACCCGACGGGCACGAACTCGATCACCTTGAGGTGGTCGAGGATCTCGACGGGCTCGTACTGGATCTCCTCCGAGCCGGAGACGCCGTTGGCGAAGCCGACGGTCTCCCCGTTGAAGATGAACAAGCTCCTCGCGCCGGACCAGACGCGAGTCCCCTGCCCTTGTGGAAGTGCGGTGCGTGCCATCTGCCAGCTCCTTTTCCTAGGCCGCCGCCCCGCTGATCTGGGCGGGTACGAGGACGATCGTGCCGAGCACGTAGTTGATCCCTGGGGTCGGGGTAACGGTCACGTTCACCGTGAGCTGGTCTCCGCTGAGGGACCAGCTGACCTTGCGCCACGCGTTTAGGCGCTGGCCGCCGACGACGCTGTCGGTGATGACCTGGGCGTCCTTGAGCGGCTGCATGACCGAGGCGACGACCGTCGGGACCGTCGAGACCCGCTGCAGTGAGCCGCCGCGGCCGACGAACGCGTCCTGCAGCGCCTGCCGGAGGTTGAACGCAACCAGCTTCCAGATCTGGACGATGGTCTCCTCGGTGTACGCGTCGTTGTTCGCCCGCGTGTACGTGGTGATCATCTTGTCGAAGCGGAACCCTCGACCCCGGACCGTGTTGAGCACGGCCACGCCGTTCAGCTCCAGCGAGACGACGTCGCTGTTGCTCTGCTCCGACCACGAGGTGTCCGAGCTGACGCCTGTGACGTTGGCGTACTTCCAGGTGAGTGGCTCGCCGAGCGGCGCGCCGCACCGCATCCCCGCGGCGACGCACGCCGCCGCCCACTCCGGGAAGAAGATGACCTGGCCGGCCGTGTACCGCAGCAGCGCGCCGCCGACGTACGTCGTCCCGCCGACGGCGGCGGTGCGCGAGACCCTCTCCCCGAACAGGACGAGGTGCTCGCTGTTCTGGGTGTTCGCCGTCGTGGTGAGGACGCTCTTGGTCTGGGAGACCCCGGCCCACGCCTGGACCTCGTTCTGGCCGGCTGTGCTGCTCGCCTGCTTGGCGTACGCGGTGAGCGCTGCCATGATCGACGCGATCGTGAACGCCCCTTGGGCGGTGACCGCGTCCGCCGAGGCGAGCGGGACCGTCTGGTTGACCCGGACGCTCGACAGCGCGGTGAACCCGGTCGTCCAGTCGGCGTTCGCGCTCGTGCCGCGCGTGCCGCCCGTGAGCTGGGTCGCGGCCAGCGGTCCGGTGAACGCCGTCGCCCCGGCGGTGAACGTCGCGCTGACCTGCTGGCTGTTCGCGTTGATCCAGTTCGCGACGTCCGCGTTCTTCGCGAACACGCTGGTCGCGGATGTCTTGATGTCGACGGCGGTGACGCCGTCGAGCTGGCTCGACGCGAAGCTGTTGGTGTTGGTGGCCAGCGTGACCACCGTGTACTTGCCGGTGGCGGAGATCGCCTGCAGCAGCAGGGACAGCGTCGGGTAGTCGGAGTAGTTGAGGGACAGGTTGTCCGCCGCGGCGGCGGTGACGTTCGTCGTCAGGGACGTGGCGTTGGTCGTCAACGTCGCCGCCGAGCCGGCCCCGGTGTACTGGATGGTGAACTTGCCGGTCCCTCCGACGGCCGTCTGCGTGACCTCGGTGATGAGGTTGCCGAACGCGTCGAGGTTGCTGATCGTGATGATGAACCCGGACGCCACCGCGATCGCCACCGTGATGTTGTTCTGGAGCACGCCCCACTGCAGGCTCGTGAACGTGAACGGGGCGCTCGTCAGCGTCGAGCGCGTCGACCCGTTGACCTTGTAGCAGACGATCTGCTGCGCCCCGGTCGGGATGCGCGGGTCGCCGCTGGGGTCGGCGACCATCGCCGCAGCCTCGACGAGGTCCCCGGACACGTAGGTCTTCCTGACGTCCGCGGCGGTCAAGAAGGACAGCGCGGTCCTCGGAGTGCCCTGGTCCGCCTCCCCGATCAGGGCGACGATGCCGAGCCCCTGCAGGACCGTGCTCTGGAACTGAGATGCGTCGATCTGCGTGTAGGCACCTGGTCGCACGATCTGCTGACCATTAAAAAGAACTTGTATCGTCATTTCTTCTCCTCGGTCTCAGATGGCTGGGGACGAAGAGTCATGGTGCCTGGCGAAGATGGCGTCGAAGTCCTCGACCGGGGCGACGCGGACGTCCGTGTAGGCGAGCATGCTCGCCTGGAGGATCGGGTCGTTGTGTCCGCGGATGACGAAGTAGTCGCCGAGCGCCACAGCGCCGGGCTTGCTCGCGTGCACCCTGCTCGCCTGCCAGCGCGCGGCGACCGCCTCCGGCGTAGTGATCGGAGGTGCGGCCTCGCCGCGGTACGTCCTGCCGACCGTGGCCTTGACTTCCTTGTCGTCGATGTCCTGCGGCATGAGGTTGGGGTGCATCTTACCCTCAAACGAGGGGGCCCGCGCAGCCCATTTTGGGTCTGCCGGAGCTCGAGAGTCAACCAGCCGGCGGGTACACGGTGGTGTCGGACTCCACGCCGTCGACGAACCTCGCGAAGTCGAGGGCGATATTGACGATGACCGGACCGCTGGCGCTCCCGTCGAAGTCGAAGATCGTCATGTACCGCGCCTGCAGCACCCGGTAGTAGACGAACTGCGGGAGCTTGTCGGAGTCTTTCTCCAACACCCCTCCAGAGATCGACAGATTGTGCACGTCGTAGAACTTAGTAAGTGCCATCTTGTTATGTACAAGGATGTACTTCACTATGTTGTACAAGAACAGCGTCAGCCGGTCGTCGTCAGACGCTACGTAGATGCTCGTCGTCCTGGTCTCCGGGATGCCATACGCCGGCGCCTCGGTTGGGACCTGGTCGCCGAGCCTCCCGCGGTCCACCGTGCCGACCGAGTCGTTGAGGAACGCGTTCCCGGTGTCCTCCTCCTCCGACTGTGGCTCGACGACGATCAGCGCGGTGTGCACCGGGTCCCGCGGCCAGCTGACGTCCAGGTAGATGTTCTCGTTGTGCAAGAGCCACTGCCTGAGCTGGTCCCTCACGGCAGGCGGGACCATCGCGAACAGGTGTTCCACGACGTCGTCCGGCGTGTTGATCCTCGACCTGATCTCGCCGAGGCCCCACCCGATCAGCTGCCGGATGGCGAACTCCGGGATGCGGAGGCCGAGGCCGCGGGTCGTCGGCACCGCGAAGTTCTTGTTCGGGTCGGCGACCGGGTCGTCCGGGCCGATCACCGGGCGCCCCTCACCTCGGTCACCGCCGCCCGGAGCGCGGCGGCGATGTCGCGGCGCGCGCCGGGCAGCACGTCGTCGAGGACGCGGCGGGCCTTGAACCCCGGGTGCCACCACGCCGAGGCCGGGCTGCGCGTCGATATCCGGCGGATGGTGGTGTACCGCACCAGCGTCCCGCCACCCGGCCCTCGGCGGGACCTGCGGATCACGTCGTCGTGGACGCCGCGCTTGTGCTGCACGCTCTGCCTCTTCGGACCGATCCCGAGCGCCTGGGCGAGTGAGCCGCGGTGGACCGCGCGCTCGAACGACCTGCCGGGCGTGGTCCTCGGCAACCTGACCGTGCCGACGCCGCCGATGCTCCGCGCGGCCCGGCGTCCCGCGGTGCGAGTCGCCTGCGGGACTGAGCCTGGCTTGTGGGTCATCGGGATGTCCACGTACATCCCGCCGTCCTTGGACGGCTTGCCGTGCGCGAGCAGCGCCGGCTTCATGTCCCACCCCTGTCGGCCGCGCTCGACCACCACGACCACGGGGTCTGCCGTCTCGATCGTGACCGCCTTCTCAGTCAAGGTCACGGCGCCAGGGGCCGCCAGGGCGGCCTTGTAGCGCCGGGCGAACTCCGGGGCGAGCTTGCCAACGGCCGTCGCGGCCCGGTCCCGGACGATCGCCGCGACCCTGGGCCCAGCGGATGCGACGGCCGCCGCGAACGCCGCGGACGCCTTCCGCGCCAGGACGCCGCCGCTACTCGAAGGGACTCGTGTCGACAACTTGACGCGCATCTGCGCCCTCGTTTCTGACCAGGTAGTCGAGCTTGGCGACGACCTGGACCGGGAACTGGTAGTGGTTGCCCTCGATGGTCGAGTCGCGGTGCTGGTGGAGGAGGTCGGTCACGACGTACCGGGGTCGGTAGTCGTAGCACACCGAGTAGAAGCTCCCGGCGTCGGGCTGGACCGCGCCGGGCCACTCGATCGACGACCCGTCGGCGGATACCCTGAAGTCGACGCCCGCCTGGAACCGGATGAGGCCGCCGGAGCGGCCCACCCAGGCGACGTAGTGGAAGCACAGCGGCGCGTACTTCAGCACGTCCGCCGCTGCCGAGCGCAGGCGGACGACGCGCTGCGTGAACCGGCCGACCCCGTTCCCGAGCGTCAGGCGGTCGTAGCAGTCGAGGGCGAACTCGGGCTCGGCGGTGACGAGCATCCCGCCCGAGTCCCACCGCCCGTACGCGTAGAAGCTCTGGCTGAGCTTGACGCCCTGCATGAGCATCTTCGTCGGGATCGGGTCGACGTACACGAACCCGGCGCCGCCGCAGACCGGGCACCCGATCGCGTGGTCGCGCGGCGACAGGCCGGTGCCCGGGACGTTCGGGCAGAGCACCGCCTTCTCCCAGGTGATCAAGTACCCCTTGTCGTCGATGTACCGGGTGAACTGGTCGCGGTCGAAGTCGACCACGCTGTCCCGCCACTGCGGACCCCACTCGCCCGCCGGCGACGGCAGCGAGGTGCGCGCGCCGCCGCGGAGGACGCCGCCGGCCCTCGTCACCGACCCGCGGCGAGACCCAGGCCCAGGCACGCGGGCTAGACCGACGCGGCCACCAGGCCGACGTAGTTGCGGCGGAGCTGCGCGATCTCGCCGCCGCCGTACTTCGGGTCGACGCCGAGGGTCGGCCCCGGCAGCCCGAGGTCGACCTTGTACGCGTCGATGCGCGCCTTGAACGCGGGGAGCTGGCGGGCCATCGACTGCGACATGCCGTCGATGCCCATGCTCGTCGACGCCACCCCGAGCGGGCCGACGAGGTCGCTCATGAGGGTCAGGACCTCAATCGAGGCCAGCTTGCAGATCACCGCCGCGACCTCGCGCGGGACCGCGTCCGGCGCGAAGCCGGAGACGTAGTCGACCTCCCACAGCCCGGGGAGGTACGACAGGCCGGAGAAGATGAACGGCAGGTACCCGTTGCCGCCGCCGAGCAGGACCTGCGCGAGCGACCCGCTGGTCGGCACGAGGTGGAACTGGCTGTGCTCGACGGTCAGGCGCACCCACTGGGACGGGAACACCTGGATCGTCTGGCCGGTCGGGTACACCGCGCGCACCTCGGAGACGCTCTGGCAGGGGATCCGGAACAGCTGGACGTACGCGTAGTTCATGTAGTCGGTGGTGTGGTAGTCGTGCTTCTCCGACACCACGTCGCGTTCCAGGACGTCGATCCCGGTGATCTCCTCGAGCTTCGCGATCGCGTTCGCGATCTTCTCGTCGTAGAAGATCGGCGACAGCTCCTGCCCATCCGCGCCCTCGAACCTGAACCCGGTGAGGTAGTTGTCGAGCAGGTACTCGCCGTCCAGGTCGTCGAGCGACATCAGCGCGCTGAACCTCGACGACGTCTGCCGCACGCTGGCCGTCGCGGTCGCGGGCATGTTCGACGCGTTCCTCGGGGAGGTCACCACAGCCCTACCTCCGCTTCGACTGCTGGACCTTACCCTTGCCGTCGTCGGCGACCGCCGGCGCGAGCGGCTCGGCGGCCGGTGACTCGACTCCACCCGCGTCCGCCTGCGCCGGGCCGTGGTCCGACGCGAGCCATGAGAACGGCCTGCAGCTCCGCAGCATCTCCAGCTCCTCCTCCGGCACCTCCACCTCCGCCAGGCCGGCCGCGTCGAACGTGACGGAGCCCCACCTGGTGTTGGTGGTCTCGCCGCGCATGTCCAGGACCCTGAGCTTCGCTGTCACGTTCGCCATGTGGGCTCCTTCAGTCCTGCGGGATTACGCTCGCTACTCGTCGCCCACGTTGTCGAAAATATTGAACTTTTTGACCGCGTAAACGACGGGCATTCCATATAGGAGCATAGCCCAGCGGATGCTCAAGGCGATGGTGGCGAGCGGAATCTTCATCATCGGCGCCAGCTGCCTGAAGCTGATCGCCTGGAGGTTCATCTGCTTCAGGTACGCGCGGCTCGTGTTCGGCAGGAAGCGGTTAGCGTCGACGAACGTGGTGGTCGCGGCGCCGGCGATGCGGGGCACCTGGAGCATGAACTGCTCGGTTCCGGCCGAGCCGGCCACCGCGGGCACGCGGTAGATGTTGTAGCCGGTCGTCACGTCCGAGCTGTCGGCGTTGTTCGTGATCGTGAGGGTGAGCTCGTCGCCGGACGCCGCGATCGACGCGGACGCCGTCGCACTCGCCGCGCTCTCACCGAATCGGTTGACGGCCGTGACCTTGTAGCGCCACAGGCCGACGTCGCCGGTGCCGAACAGCGACGCCGCGATCGGGCCGGCCGTGTTGGCCACCGCTAGGCTGGGGACGACCGGCGCGCGCACCGAGTTCGCGCTCACCGGCGCGTTCTTCACCGAGTTGTTCTTACCCGAGCGGAGGAAGATGTTCCCCTTCAGGTTGATCAGGCCGGCCTGGGTCCTGACCTTGTTGACGCTCATACCGACGGTGCCGTCGACCGGCGCCGGCATGTTGAACCGCTCGCGCGGGTAGAACGCCTTGACCATCGAGCTCAGCGCCTTCGGCGCAGCGTAGAGGTCGGTCGGGACGCCATAGTTCTCGATGACGCGGTTGGTGGCGTCCTCGATGTTGTCCTCGGTCAGGATGCCGCCGCGCAGGTCGATGATCGACGTGTTCGCCGCGGACGGGTCGCTCCGGATCTGCTGGTCGAGGCCGTCCCACGCCTCGGTGATCACGTCCATGCGGCCGGTGTAGAGCGCGCGCTCGACGCGCTCCAGGATCCAGACGCCACCGTTCTGCGTCTCCTGCGCGACCACGTTGCCGTGGGCGGGCCGGACGAGCGTCGTCGGGTGGTCGACCTCGCGCTGCGTGGTGATGTACTTCACCAGCGCGGTGCGGCGCTCGTAGCTCGCGTCCTGCACCTGCGGGAGCTCGCCGGCACGGGTGAACATGCCGCCGTCGGAGCCGTAGCTCGTCTGGACGTTGTACTCCTCGACCGTGCTGAACGCCGCCTGCTTCGGGATGTCCCGCCAGAACTGGATGTGGCCCTGGGTGAACGTCAGGATCCGCAGCGTCTGCTCGAGCGACTCGACGCGCAGCGCGTTCGAGCCGGAGACCGGCGGGTTCTGGTATCCGGCGGAGAGCGCCTTGGACAGCTCGTCCACCTCGACCTGGGCGAGCTGCCCGAAGCCCTGATAACCTTCGTAGTCCTTCATCGAAATCACAATGATTCTCCTAACTTACGAGCTTTCGTGCTCGCACGCTGGTCAGGACTACCCTGACGACGCTGCTTCGTACGAACTCGGTGACAGTTGGAACACACGAGCTTCTACTTGATGAGATCGTTGACGAGGGCTTTGCGCACAGACATGGGCAGCGCCTCGGGGTTGTACTTGTCGGCCTCGAACGCCAGTACTACGTTCATGTCGAGCTGGTTGGTCGCGCTCTTCTTGAAGAGCCAGTCGTTGATGGTGCTCGTCGGCAGCGTGCGGAGCTCGGTGATGTAGTCCCCGGTCCCGTCGATGATGTTCTGGTCGGCGTTGGCCCCGCCCCACGGTGGCTGGTTGACCTCGCCCTTGCTGAGCACTGCCTTCCCGCGCGCCGCCGGGGCGGGCTGGTCGGCGATCGACTTGACGAGGTCGGCCATGCCGAGCAGGTCGTCCTGGACGATGTTCCCGATCCCCGCGACCGCCTTCGCCAGACGCGCGTTGAACGCCTGCTGGCCGGACAAGCTCTTGCCGACGCCGGCCCCGAGCTGGTCGATGCGACCGTTCAACCGCTCCTCCATGGCCTGCATCGACTTGGCGATCTTCTTCGCCGTGCTGCTCAGGGCGATGCTCAGCTGGTCGACCATCGACTCGATGAACTCGTTCACGACGATCGCCTTGTGCATCGTCTCGTCGCCGTCCGCGACCTCGCGGAACGACTTCTCGGCGTCGTCCGACCCGTGGTCGCTCGAGGCGTCGTCGCTGCTCTCGTCGTCGCTGCTCTCGTCGTCGCTGCTCTCGTCGTCGCTGCTCATCGAGCTCGAGCTCGACGCCGCCTTCGCGGCCTTCTTGATACCCTTCTTCGCGCCCTTCTTGGGCGGACGGGGCGGACCGTCGTCGCTGCTCTCGTCGTCGGACGACGCGCTGCTCGAGGACGACGAAGACGACGACCCTCCGAACGGCATCGACCGCCGGTCCGACTTCTTGGTCGACTTGCCCCTCGGGGCGGCGCTCGAGAGCGGCTCCCCCTCGGTTGACAAGCCACCCTCGGGGTCCGCGTCTTCGAGCGGGTCGCCCTTGGCGACGTCGTCGTCATCCTCGTCGTCTTCGACTCCGGCCGCGGCCTGCAGCTCGGCGAGGGCCTTGAGGAGCTTGGGCTCCGGGATCCGCTTCTTACCCATGTCGGTTCCCCTGCTCACGAGTAGTAGAGAAGGACACCAGCGACGCTGGTGTTCGTGATCGTGTACACGGTGTTGCCGTTCACGCTGACGACTGCCGGAGCAGCGTTGCTGACCGCGACCACGTCGGCCGGGTTGAGGTGGTACTGGAAGTCGTCGGTGGCAGGTCCCGCCGCGTCGCTGTAAGCGGCGAAGATGTACCCGCCGACCCCGGTGCGCTTGCTGTCGAACAAGTTCGACGGCGACAGCCCGGATGAGATCCCGGACGGCGACGCCTGCTGGAAGGTGTCCGGCACGGTGAACGTCTCGTTCCGGTTCACCTTGGCGAGGTTGACGTTGGCGAAGTTCGGGATTGCGCTGTTCTGTCCCATGGAGCTCTCCTCTGAGTCACGCCGAGGCGTCGACGACGACGACGAACGACACGTTGACCGCCGCGGTGGCCGCGATGAGTGTGGTGGTCCCGGCGGCGGTCGCCTTCCAGGTGAAGATCGTGAACTGCCCCAGCTGCGGGCCGTAGGCCCACGACTGCTCGGATGCGGCGTTCGCAAGCGTGGCCGTCCCGGCCTGCAGGGCGACGGTCGGGACGAAGTTGTTGTGGCCGATCCCGAGGTCAACCACGGCCGTCCCGGTCACCGGGACGATGCCCGAGTGGAGGTTCGGGTCGTGCTTGCTCGCCCACGGCCGCGGTGAGAACAGGTTCTTGGTGGCTCCCATCTCTCGTTCTCCTTAGCGGCTCGCCGCGAAGCGGACGACCTGCTCGCAGGTGCCTCGACTGAAGTTCGGGTGGATCCTCCGCACGCGGTCGACCGCCTCGCGGAAGCTGAGGTCGTCGTTGCGGCGGTGGACGATGCTGCTCACTCGGTGGTGCCCGGACGCGGTGGCCCCCTGACTCTGCACCATCGCCTGACTCTTCACCAGGGCCTTCGACACCAGCTCGACCGTAGAGAACGCCTTGGACAGGATCCGCCACGAGCAGTCGGTGTTCACCGGCGCGTTGGTGATGGCGACGTTCCTGACCTTCGCGCGGACGATGCGGTTGCCGCCGTCGCGCTCCAGGACCTTGCCCTCGATGCTGAAACCGAGGTTCCTGGGGGCCTTGGACTTGGCGAGCGCCTTGGCGAGCTCCCACACGCGGTCCGCCGGCGGATACCCGACCAGGAGATTGCCCTCCGTCCACCACCGCGACCCGGACTTCTCCAGGCGGGCGACCCGCGGGTAGCCGAGGACCGAGGCGGTGTCCTGGCGGTGATTGTCGTTGAAGTAGCCGAACGCCACGAACTCGCTGAAGTCGAGGCCCCGGGCGACCACCACCTCGTCCTGGCGGTCGATCCCCTCGGTCGAACAGTGGCCCCCGATCGGCCGGACCACCTCGACATCGACGCCGGCCGCGGCGGCCTTCTTTATCAGCGTCGCGTCGACGGGAGACCAGACGAGGAAGTCGTCGTTCTCCAGGAGCCGCTCGACGTGACTGCGTTCATGCATCTCGAGTCACCACTCACCGAATATACACGAATTTCAGATCGCAACTCGAGACATGTGCAGGGGGCCCTCCCTGGAGGGCTCGAAGTACGCCCTGTAGTCCGGGAAATCACGCGAACCGTCGCGACCGTCGCTGCAGACCTTCCACGGCAGTCTATACGGGTAGTCGCAGAAGAACCTGGCGCGCTTGAACGCGTGCTCGATGTCGTCACCGTTGACCAGTTCTCCAACAGCGAACCTGAGGTCAGCTCTAGTCAACCTATCTAGTTTCACCCACTCATCACCGAGGTCAACAGACCTCCTGAACAGGTACTTGTGAAAGACATTGTGGTACCTGTCAAACGTCTTACCGAACGACACTGCGTTGTCCCACGCGACGGGGCGGTACGCGGGGTGGTCGTCGACGACGCGCATGAGGACCCCGACGTTGTTCGCGTGCCTGTCCCGGACGCCGCCGATGACGTCGAGGACGAGGAGGCGCTTCCAGAACACCTTCGGGACCCGCACGCACGCCTCGACGAGGCGGTCGCCCCAGTCCTCAGCGTCCGTGTCCGCGAGCGACGGCTGCAGGTCGTCCAGGTGGAGCGCCGGGATGAACAGCTGGGCGGACGCCTGGCGTCCAGGCACCGCCTTGCTGGTCAGCGCCGTCTCCGGAACCAGCCCGTAGCCGAGCATCTGGTCGAGCTCATAGTACGCGACCTCGCGCAGCGGGTGCAGCGCGGCCGGGACCCCGCGCTGCTTGTGGTGCCCGCTGGGCAGCCTGCTCTTCACCACCTTCACGATCGCGCGGACCCCGCCCTCGTACGTCGCGAGCAGCGCCCCGCTCTTGCCGCCGGGAGCCGGGCCCAGCTCACGCGGCTTCTCCCGCGTGACGAGGGAGGAGAACTCGCTCACCGCAGGATGACGAGGGCGATCAGCTCGGCCGCGGCGGAGCCGCTGGTCTTCGCCACCACGATCTTGAAGGTGGCGCCCGCGGCGACCAGGTTCTTGGCTCGGTCGATGGACCCCATGCGAGTCGGCGCCTTGTCCGTGGTGCCGGACATCGCGTCGGTGATGGCCGCCCCAGCGCCGTCCTGAAGCTGGTAGGTCGTGCCGACGCCGGCGCCGATCTTGTGGACGATGGCGTCCACGAGCTCGAACGACTTCTGCGCCGTGTAGGTGTACGTGGCAGCAGCGTCGGGGATGGCGAACGGGAGGGCCTGCAGCGGGGCCGGCGAGGCGACGCCCGACGTGTTCGGCGTGTCGACGATCGGGGCGGACGCCGACGCGATCAGGCCGCCGTCCTCGATCGACCGGGTGTGCTTCGTCAAGATCCCGCTCGCGATGAGCTGGTCGAGGGTCGGCGTAACCCGGGTGAGCTCGCTCGCCGACACGTAGGTGTCGAACGTCCCGGAGAGGGTCAGCGGCCGGCCGATCACAGGGTCAAGCGGGACGTTGCGGGACACGGTTCCTGAGATGCGGGCCATTTATCGCTCCTCGCAGACGTGGTGGAGAGAAGCGTTGTCGGCGAGCTCGACCTCGATCGACAGCGACTTCTTGGCTCCAACGTACACCATGTGGCCCCCGGCGTCGAAACCCATACCCGCAGCCAGTGCGAACAGTTCACATTGGCAGTGCGGATGAGCCGCACCGACCACGGCCTTCCACTCGGTGCGCGACGGCCGACCCGCGCGGCGACCGACGTTGCTGCCGTTCCCGAGCAGGGCGCTCAGCTTGAACACGCGCGGCGTCACGCCGTCCGGCCTCAGGTACAAGGTCCGGCAGAACGCGCACGCGTCGTGGTGCGGGCGCTTGAACACCCGAGGGTCCCGAGGCCGGGACCTGGTCGCCAGGACGGCGGCCTTCGCCTCCTCGACCGCGTTGTGCAGCTCGGTGTGCGCGATGCGGAGCCAGTCCCGGCGGAGCGCGGTCGCCTCGTCGCGGATCCTCGACACGACCACGTCGTGGCCGCCAGGCGGACCCTCAGCCCCGGGGCTGACCAGGCGGCGCCGCCGGTCGTCGTCGGCCGCGGCGACCAGGATCCGACCGACGGCGGCGTCGAGCTTGTCGCCGAGCCCGCGAACGTGCTGGGCGACCCGGGCGCGCAGCAGCGCGACGGCCTCGCGCTCCACCTCCGTGACGACCTGCGGGTCGCTGCGCAGGTGGCGCCAGAACGCGGCCGGGTCGGCCAGCAGCGGCCTTGGGTCGTCCGCCCGGACCCCGGAAGCGGACGACGCGTCCACGATCGCGTGGCCGGTCATCGCCCCGATCGCGTGGCCGGCCGCGGCGGCGTCCTCGGGCATGAGCCTCTCGTCCCGGATCTTGCCGGCCGCCCGCAGGCGGTCGTAGTCCTCCTTGTCGATCGCGGTCGACCCGAACACCTCGGCGACGAACGCGAGGTGCCCGTCCAGGATCGCCTGGCGGACCCGGCGACGCTGAGACGACGACACCGATCGCCTGGTCACTGAGGTCCTCCGGCGTCCGGCTCATCGCGGACGACGGCGATGTCCGCGCAGTTCGCCGGCGTGAACTCGCGCAGCCGGAGCTCGCCCGGACCGAACAGGTGCTCCTGCTCGTCTCCCGACATCCCCTCCCAGTGGTTGTTGCCGACCAGCCACCCGGGGACCTCGGCGCCGTACTTGCCGCAGTAGAACCGGAGCGCGGGCAGGATCTTCTCGACGTACCACCTCCTGCCGGCGGGTGAGTTCACGACGACCTCGTTCTTGATCGGGTCGGCGAACGCCCGGAGCTTCTTCTCGAGGTCCCGAGGACCGAGGACGACGAGCACCGACTGCGGGGTCAGCACGTGCAGCGTCGGCGCGCCACCCGAGTCGTCGAGCTCGAGGATGAACGGCCCTGCGGTCACGACGCCCTCCTCCCCGGCACCGGGGCGTGCTTGTCCGGGTAACCCTCGCGCGAGTTCACGGCGTTGAGCCTGGTCACCACGCCGTCGACCAGCGCGTGGAGCCGGGCGGAGACCGGGCCGACCACCTCGGCCCACCGAGGGCCCTTGGCGGCCAGGGCGGCGAGGACGGCCTCGCCGAGCGCGCCGCTCCCGACCTCGGCCTGCTTCTCCGTGGAGAACGACCTGGTGTGAGGGTCCCACCTGTGGTTCAGCTCGGACGCGACGTAGACCAGCATCAGGTGCGGCGTCGGCAGCGACGGCAGCTTGTCCCTGGCGCTCATCAGCGGGCCATCCGAGCCGTCGGAGAGCAGGCGGCCGTCCAGCATCACCGCCTGACGAAGGTGGGGTCGCCCGTGGACGTACGCGTGGCGCTCGACCCCAGAGCGGCGGGTGGTCAGGCCGAGGACCTCGAGCCCGACCACCGCGGCGTCGACCTGCCTGTCGGGCTTCCAGTCCCCGACGACCAGGTCGTCGAACCCCGCCAGGTCGGGCGCGCGGCGGCGGGCGTTGGCGAAGAACCGGCGCCGGCGCCGGGTCGCGTCGTCCTTGAACCGCTGCTGCACCTCGGGGTCCCGCTTGGCCTCCTCGTACTTGACGAACACGCCGTCCAACAGCGGCTTGATCTCGTCGTTGAGGACGCGGTGCCACTCACCAACCGCAGCTTCGGACGACGAGTCGTCGCCCATGAACAGCGGACCCTGCGCGGCGAAGAACTCGAACACCGCCTCCTCGTACGTGAGCTGCTGGGCGCCAAAGCGGAGGTTCACCACCCCGCCGTCCAGGTCCTCCGGGGTGAGCCCGGCGCACTCCATGAACGCGTCGAACAGCGCGCCGCCGTCCTCCTCGGTCCCGTACCACGCGCTGAGGAACCTGAGGTCGCCGTCGGAGAACCCGCCCGCGGCGCCCTGACCCGCCAGGAAGCCAACCAGAGCCCGGTCGTTGCCGAACGCTCCCATGAAGGGCCCGGGCCTGAGGTGGTCGAGGTGCGGCATCGGCGACGCGTCCGGCGCGTCGCCCATGTACCGCCCCTCCGGCGGGTCCCCGTAGCGGATGTTCCCCTTGGAGTCCCGGTACCACTTCCCGCCGCGGCTCCCCGGTCGGAACGGCGCCTTCGCCGCCTTCTCGACGAGCTCAGGACCGGCCACGACGACCAGCCTGGTCGACCCCGGATCTCGGTCCGGCCGCCCGAGCACGCCGACGACCTCGTCGACGATCATGGCGACCCGCTCGTCATACGCCGACACCACGCGGTCGACGACGTCCCTCACCGCCATGTACCTCGACGGGCGGACGCGGAAGTGGAGCTGCGCCGCCGCGCCGAGCCCCGCGTCGCCGCCGGCCGGCTCGCCGCGACCTGCCACGAATCAGACCAGGAGCCGCGTCATGTCGTTGTTCAGGTCGAGCGGCTGCGTCGGCGGGGTCCCTCCGAGGGTGCCCTCGCTGATCGCCTTGGCCAGCGCGGCGTCCGACCCGTCGTCGATGTACCTCACGAACTCGGTGCCGCGGATCGTGACCATCCGCTTGGGCTCCGCCTTGCTCACGGCCTCGTCCGACCCGTGGTCGCTCGAGGCGTCGTCGCTGCTCTCGTCGTCGACGGCGGGAGGAACAGCCTTGGAGACCCCATGGAGCTTGCCCTTGTGTCGCCCGGTCGTCTGGACGTGGACCTCGTCGGTCTTCTTGGCGCCCGGCACCCCTCGGCTCGGGGTGTGAACGCCGCGGCCGTCTCCGCCGCGCATCGTCCCGCCCTCCGGGTTGTGGTCGCGGACGTGCGCGCTGCTCTTGCCGTGCTTCGGGCCGGACTGGTGCGTCGTCGCGCCCTTGCCCTTGTGGCCCTTCTCGAGGTCGCTCTTGGTGATCGGCGCCTCGCAGTGCGGGCAGGCGCACAGGACCTCGTCGGCGGGGATGCCGAGCTCGGACTTGAACAGGTCGTTGAAATCAGTCTTCGCCACGGTGTTTCCTTTCGTGAAAGCGTCGCCGACGTCCAGGCTGAGCGAGAGCTCGGCGGCGCCGCCGGAGTCGACCGCCCTCGGCGACTTGGAGCTCGAGGTGGTCGGCCGGGCGGCGCGGGACCGCGGGACCGCGCGGTTGAGGTCCTCGACGCTCAGGTTGAGGTCGAGGTCACCCCTGTTCGGGGCCCTGAGCGCGCCGCCGCCAGACACCTTGGAGTACCCGGTCGCGAGCGCCTTCTGGGAGTTCTCGCGGTGCCCAAACGTCTCCCGGTTGCCCCCGCGGAGGCGCGTCATCGCCTCCTCATCGGAGATCGGCTTCATCCGCGTCGTCGGGGTCACGCTCGGCCTCTGGAGGCGGCGCGGGGTCTTCGCCGGCGGGCCGGGCGGCGCCGGAGGAGCGGCCGGATCGGCCTTGGTGACCTCGTCGTAGTAGTCGTCGAGCGAGACCAGCCGGAATGACTTGAGCCCTTTCGAGGCCGTCGCCGGTTTCACCGTGTGGGCGGCCGGCCCATACATCTTCACGTGGAATTCATGCTCGGAGGTGCCCGGCTTGGGGAGGTGCGCGTCCAGCTTGCGCGCCGCCGTGTTAGCCCTCTTCTCCGTCGGGTAGATGTGCTGAGGACCTGCGAATGGGCCGTGCACTTGGAACGACTTCCCCGCGGTGTCTGATCCTGACATCTGCCGACTACCCTACCAGCAGGGGGTCCAGAAGCGCCAGGCCAACGATCATGGCGTCGCCTTCGACGCGTGCAGGTGGGATGTCGACTGCTCGAAATGGCGGAGCGCGGCCTTATCGCTGGTCCTGCCCGATGCCTTCTGGTGCGCGGCTCCTGCCTGGTGGTGGGCGGCCATCGCGACGAGGTGCGCGTCCGGCGTCCGCGTCTTGTTGGCGTGGGCCGTCGCCTCGACAGCCTCCTGCGACGCCGCGTGCGCCGCGTCGTAGAGCGGCCCGGCCTTCTTGGCGGGCTTCGACCTCACCCGGCCGGCCGCGGCCGGCGTGGAGGCCGCCGGGGCTGGGGCGCTGCGGGCCGCGGTCGCGGCGTCCAGCTTCTTCAGCGCCGCCGGGTCGTGCTGGGCACCGGACACGAAGTGGAACCTGGCGTTGTCGAGCTTGGTCTCGGCGCGGGCGACCGACCGCGGGTCCATCGCCGCCACGAGGTCCGCGCGCGACAGCACCACGTACCTCTTCTGGTGGGCGGCGGCGACGTGCTGCTTGAACTGGTCCAGGTCGCCCGAATACAGGCCGCGGCGCTTCATCTCGTCGTGGACGTGGTGGATGAACACCTTGCGGTCGCCGAACCGCTCGCGGTGACCCTCGGGCACCGCGGCGGCGACCCGGTTGACGTCGTCGCCGAACTCCTTCCACGCCGCCGCATCGTTGCTCTTGGCGACGGGCTCGCCGGGCGTCGCGACCAGGACCGAGTACAGGGTCCCCCAGTAGTCGGGGTCCAGCCGGTGCTTCGCGGCGAACCGCTTGAGGCGCGCGCGCATGAACGCGGAGAAGTCGTCGCTCCCGAGCCGGCGCGCGACGTGCTGCAGCGTGCGCACCGACACGCCGAGCTGGTTGGCGAGCTCTGCGGGGTCCGCGTTCCGCGTGTCGTCGTGCTCGACCACGAGCGGCACCTGGCCGCCCGACCCTCGAGCGCCGCCCGACTTGCCCTCGCCCGGGTACGAGTACCGCGTCTTCCCGCCCCGGCCGCCCTTCTTCTTCGACGCCTTATGGCTCGGCGTCTTCTTGGCCTCCTCCTCCTTGCCGCCGCGCGGCAGCGCCTTGATGACGTGATCGACGACCACCAGGACGTCGGACTTGTCGACCGCGTCGGCCTCAGCAGACTCGGCAGACTCATGGCCTGGGTCTCCGGCCTTGGTCTTCTTGGTCCGAGGAGGTTTCCTCCACCAGCTCGAGTGCGGGACGTTGTGCTCCCAGTCGAGCTTCTTCCCGTACTTGAGGCCCTTCGTGACGACGAGCGGCGCCGCGAGCTCGGCGCCCATCGCCCGCACCTCCCTGCCCGCCTCCGCGCGGCGCTCGCGCACCGCGGCGGCGAGCTCGTCGCCGGCCAGGCGCTCGAACGCCTTCCAGGCGGCGTCGCCGGGCGCCTCGCGCACTGACACGCCGCGCGAGTCGAGCGCGAAGTAGTAGGGTGTGCCGCGCGAGTCGATCACCCCGACGTACGCGTGCGAGGCCCGGCGGAACGCCGAGCGCGTGACCTCGACCGGGGCGTACCTGGCGAGGTCCTTGCGCACCTCCTGGTAGAGACGAGGTGACATGCGTCCCGCGTCGAGCCCCGGACCCGGCTCGTGGACCGCGCCGTGCACCCACACGGAGTAGTCCGGTGGCTTGGTCAGGGTCTGCGACGGGTACGGCACCTCATCGATTGACGGCCCGACCGGGACGATGAGCAGCTGGCCGCGGTTCGCGAACTGGTACGGGGTCGCCACGCCCGAATCTTAGTCGAGGTCGATGACGTCGTATACCTCGGCCTTCGCGAGGTCGTCGCTCTTGATCGAGTGGCTGACGACGGAGTCCCAGTCGTCGATGTGCAGGCGCGACATGACCTGCGGCGACGGCCCGCTCGACCCGTCGGGCTCAGACGAAGTGGCGCCCGGACCGGAACCGGCCGGTGCGCGCTCCGCGAACTGCCGGAGCTGGTCCGCACCGTGGCTCTCCTCCTCACCGGGTGGGCGGGTGAACCTCGGCGGAGGACCCTCGCCCGCTGACCCGGAGGGCCCGGAGGCGCCGGGCTGCGCCTGCTGCTGGGCGGCCGCCGCCATCTGCTGCCGCTGGGTCAGGTACCCGATGTACACCGGGTTGAGCACGACGTCCCCGTCCTCGACCGGAGGCAGCCCGTCCATCGCCCTGACCTCGTTGAGCTTGTGCGTGTTCTGGACCTGCTGCATGCGGAGCTGGATCGCCTGCTCCTCGGTCTTCGCGTCCATCCCGACGAACGTGATCTTGAACCTCGGGTCGACCTGCCAGACGACGTGGCGGTTCAGCGCGTCCTCCACGAACCGCAGCAGCGGCTGGAGACCGCGGTCCTTGCTCGCCTTCTGCTGCGCCTCGTTCGTGGACATGAACACCGGCTGCTGCCCGACGCCGCCGCGCAGGTCGAAGTTGATCTCGGCCGGGTCGATCCTGAACAATGCACAAGTGATCTTACAAAGATACTCAACCCACATCTGGTAACCCATCTCGGTGTTACTCAGCTGCATCGGTATCCACTGCACGTCCTCCGAGTTGAGCATCGGCGTCTTCCACGCGTTCTGCACGCCGGAGACCTGCGAGTGCCACATCCTCTTGAACGCCTCGAACTGCACCGGGGGGACGTTCCCCTTGACGTTTAGGAGACCTTTTACTGTACTTCCTTGTGAGAACGCGCGGCGGTTCCACTCCTCAGCCCACAGGTGCGAGGTGATCGTCGTGATGAGCGTCTCGATCTCCGGCAGCCCGTAGCCGTATGTCTTCACGTGTGTACGTGGGTTGCGGACGCAGAACGCGAGCTCGTCGATCGTGAACTGCGCGGTGATCGACGAGTTGATCAGCTGGACGTACTTGATGTCCTTCTTCAGGTCTGCGAGCCGCGGAGGCGTCCCCTTGAGGACCTTCGGGGTCGCCGTTCGCATCGTGTCGCTCGGGGTCGCGTGGAACGAGAACGGCTGACCTGAGCGCGTCCTGACCTTCTCGAACGTGGCCTGGTCGTAGGTCAGCGAGTCACGGGTGAACTTCCTGAGGAACGGGTCGAACCCGTCCCTCCCGAGGTTGTACTCGCGCCCCGTGTGGAGCATGAAGTTGGTCAGGTGCTCGACCTTGTCCTGCTCGCCCCGGGTCAGCAGCCGCTTCGGGTCGCCCTGGTTGGGCTGGATCAGGTACCCGACGCTGTACTTGTTGACCTGCGGGCGGGCGAACGCCGCGACCTGGTCCTGGCGGGTGAGGATGATCGGGGCGACGAAGGTGTCGCGCTCGGACACCTGGCGGAGGGTGTCGTAGGTCAGGTACGTCGGCGCGTTGCGGTAGCCCATGCCGACCGAGTCGAGCAGCGCGAATGGGTCGGCGAACCACGACTTGGGTTGGTTGTCGTTCGTTGAGGGAGCCGGGCCGGCCGCCTTGGTAGCCTGGCTCTCGTTCGACCACGCCTTCTCGACCAGCTCGCCGAACGCCTCCGCCACCGCCTTCTGGATGTCGGGTGGCAACCTGTCTTGCTGCGCCGCGATGCCCTGCGCGTCGACCACCGGGTCATCCCCCGATCATCTTCTGGTGGTGCATCTCGGCTGCAGCGTGGGCGGCGGCCGGCGACGAGTGCGTCCCACCATGCAGGGCACCATCCTTGCCTTGACCATGAGGGTAGTACGTCACGGTGTGCTGCCCGTGCGGCTCCGGTGAGTGGACATATGCCCCGTGCCCCGCCTCAGCTGTGTGCCCTCCAGGGCCGTAGGCCGACGTCTTGTCCCACTTCAGCGTCTTCGGCTTGTAGTTGGGGTTCCTCGCCACAGTGTGTGCAGAAGACCCATACTTGCTGTCGAGGCGGTCGACCGCGGCGTGGGCCGCCTTCCGGCCGGAGTACCCGGCACCATGAGGAGCGAGCTTCCCGGTCACGACGTGGGAGTGCTTGGTGTTGTCGATCGCCTTGGAGACTGAGTCACCCTTCTCCACCCCTCCCAGCCGGAGGTCGGCGAGCTTCAGGACCAGCCGCTGCTTCGCGATCTGGACGCGCTCGCGCCTGACCGACTCCTCCTCCCACGACCTGTCCGCCTGCTGCGGGCGGATCTTGGCGACCGCGGCGGCGCGCTCCTTGTCGTGCTTGAGGCGGGCGACGCGGTCCTTGAGTTGCGCCTCCTGCAGCTCGAGCTCCTGTTCGCAGAGCTTGTGGGCCTCCTTGAACAGCGGGGTCCCGCGGAACTGCGCGACCCACTCGTCCATGTAGCTCTTGCTGAGGTGGTCCTCGGCGCCGGTGGACTTCTCGACCGGGGGCCCGGAGCCGACCGCCCGGATCTTCCGCGTTGGCGCGGTGGGGGACTCTCCGGTCTTCGACGAGGACCCTCCCTCCGTGACCCTGCGCGCGTGGACCATCAGCGCGTGGCGGGCCGCCTTGGGTGACCCGAAGGGCCCGTTCAGGCGACTCGACGGGCCGCCCTCCCTCGGGTGGAAGTCGACGTGGTGCTTCCCGCCGCCCGCCGGCGTCACGTCGTACCTCCCGGCCATGTGGTAGAACGACGCCTTCTCGATCGTCGGCGTCAGGTGGCCCCCGGCGCGGTCGAGCTGGATCTGGATGGGGTCGCTCTTGCGCGTCTTGGCCTCGGCCTGAACCTGGTCGGAGAGGGCCGGCTTCTTCGGCCGGTTCAGCGCGCGGTCCTCGGCGCGTCGCTCGGGGTCGACGACGCGCGCGCCGAGACTGCGTGCCTTCCTCGGCACCGGGAGCTTGAACCCCGCCTTGGCCACGTCGCGGACCCACTGCGCGAGGTCGTCGAAGCTGACGCCGACGCGCTGCGCGTTGCTCATCCGAGACACCAGGGTCTTGGCGACGTCGGTGGCCTGGATCGGCGCGCAGGTGCAGGACTGGAACCCGATGTCGGGCCGAACCGCGCCGCCTCGCGCGCCGCGCATCGAGCACAGCAGGCACTGCGACTTCTGCAGCTCGGTGTGGCGGCCCACGATCGACTTGACGAGGTGGACGTGCTCCTCGCCGAGCGACACCTGGTGGAACGTCACCGGGCGCGTCGAGCCGGCCCCGTACAACTCCGACGTCCCCTGCGCGCCGACCTCCGGCGCGTGCGCGCCGTGGTTGCTCATGTCCGGCAGGTAGCTCCCGGCCCCGCGCGCGATCGGGGCGTACCCGATGTCCTGAGCGTCCCCGTCACCGCACTTCCACGGGGAGTCGCCGATCGTGCACACCCCGGTCCTCCCGGCCTGGCCATCATAGTGCATGCACCCGGAGCACTTCTGGTTTGGCTGGACCTCCTGGGCGACGCGACCAGGAAACCCGCCGCTGATCACAGTTCCAGCTGCCATGCAATCAGCCTACCAGCTGAGACACGTGTTGGTCCAGCTAGAGCGCGTTGCCCACGACGGCGACGAACACCTGGGCAGCGACCGCGCTGCTCGGGTTGCTCAGGTACAGGCTGCCGACCTTGCCTCGCAGGAGCAGGACCCCGCTCTGCGACTGACGCTGGTAGACCGAGTCCACGGCCGCGGCCGAGCTCGCCGGGACCGGGCGGACGCTGACCAGCGGGGCGGTGTTGCTGCCGAGCTGCACCTGCACCTCCTGGAAGGCGACCACCAGCAGCGTATCAGCCGACACCACGCTCCCGAAGCTGAACTGCTGGCTCGTCGTGCTCGCCGCGAGCGTCACGAGGCCGGCCTGCACCTGCGACGCGGTGGTCGGGTCGGTGTCGTCGATCGTGACCCGCTGGTCGAACACCTCCTGCAGCTGGTCGGCGTCGAACGTGCAGAGCGCGCGGACGCTGAGAAACGTGCGCACGTTCCTCAGCCACCCTTCTTCAGGTCGTCGTCTCCCTGGAACGTCTTCCTCGTGAACTCACCGTCGGACTTGGCGAGCGCAGAGCAGCCGTTCGGACACCGCGAGCTGGTGGAGACCCAGCTCTCACCGCAACCTCTGCACGAGTAACGCTGCGGCTTGTTCGGCATCCAACGATACTACTCGCACTCCGGCGGCGGCGGGAAGTGTCCTTCAGGGAGGGGCGCCGCCTTGCTCTGGCTCTTGTCCACCGCGGCCTTCGCGTCCTTGTCGACGCGGTCGAGCTCCGCCTGAACCTTGCGGTCTGCGTCGGCGGGGTCGCCGTCGAGCCTCCTGAGCAGGTCCCCGGCGCTCATACCCTGCCCGGAGGTCCGGCGGAGCGCGGCGCGCAGCTCGGCCTGCTTCTTCCTCTCCTCCTCGAACCTCACGACGTCGTTGCGCTGGAGGTCTGACACCAAGCCATGGAACTCCTTCGCCACGTAGTCCTCTACGTCTTCAGGCATCTCTCACCTTCCTCTTATTGCGCGGCTTGAATGTTGGAGTGCTATCCGGCTCCTCACCAGTGATGTTGTCGATCGGCGTCTGAGACGATATCACAGCCATCGCCTCCAGCGCGCGCGACCGGATGTTCTTGCCACGCAGGAGCGACGCGATCCTGGTCAGCTCGTCGTCGACCACCGTCTTCTGGTCGCGGGCGAGCCAGAACTTCATCTCCTCGAACACCTCTCCGTCGTACGTCTTCGACCTCGCCTTGGTCGCCTCCAGAGACGTGTGGAGGCGGACTCCGTCCACATAGCGGTCGTTCTTGTTCATGCCGACGCGCTCCATGAAGCGCCCCTGCGCGTCGCGGTCTGGGAAGACGACGACCGCGTAGAACTCAGGGTCGTTCTCCTCTTGGTCACGCTCGCGGTGCGCCTTCCGCTCGCGCTTCATCCGCTGGATCTCCTCCAGCTGCTCCAGGTCGTCTTGCACAGACTTCGGTGCCTTGTCGTCGTCGAACATGGTGACCGCGTACTCGGTCCCCTCGAACCGCATCTGCAGGTCCATGTCGTCGAACCCAGCCTTGTCGTAGTCGACCACCTCATCTGCGATCATCTTCGCGAGCGCGTCGTCATCGTAGGTCCCCTGCGTGCTCGGGTTGTTGAAGAACAGGTTTTGGTTCTTCTCATCTCTCTCGTTGAGATCGACGACGGCCACGTCCAGAGAGTAGTCGCTCCCTGTCTTGCTCAGGCTGTCGAGGATGCCAAGTCGCTGGTGTCCAGATAGGATGTGACCGGTCCTCTTGTTGAACACGAGCGTGTCCAGCAGTCCGACCGACTTGATGTTGTTCATCAGCTTCTTGCGAGCGTGGTCGTCGATCTGCCGAGGGTTGTACGGCGCCTCCTTCAGCGTCGTGCGGTGGAGACGCGTCGGCACGAACTTCTGTGCCGGGTGAAGGGCGCCCTTGACGTCGCCGGAGTTGCTCTTCTTCACTGTCATCTTCCCTTCAGCGACGTCCGCCACTTGTCGACGTACGTCTCCTGCTTCCAGCTGTTCTTCTTCAGCTCGTACCTGGCCAGCTTCGCGGGCAGGAACGGGAACTTCTCCACGAGCAGCGCGAAGTCGTCCGGGAAGCGCTCGCGGATCGCGACGAGCACGTCCTCCTGGAAGGACACCCCGGACATCGACCGCCGGAGGATCGTCAGCCGCGGAGGCGACGGGATGCGCCGAGCCCGCATGTACGCCACCACCGACGCCTCGTTCCACGACCGCAGCGGGTACACCCGGCGACCGACCTGGTCGAGTCCACCGTTCCGGCTCAGCATGCCGACGCGCTCGATCGAGTCGTTCATGCGGTGCCCGTACGCGAACCAGTCCGAGCCGAGCTTCCCGCGGACCGCCTGCTCGATGTCGGTCATCCGCGTGTCGCGCCAGCCGTCAGCTCGGCGCCGGTGAGGCATGTAGGTCGCGTTCTTGTATGCCTGACCGAGCATCCAGTGCGGGACGAACTCGACATCGATCCCGTACCTGCGCTCCGCCCAGCGAACCGTCCGCTCCACGCACTCGAGCCCTCGGGCGATGTACATGTGGAACGCCCTGACGCGCGCCGGACCGAACTCCCTGACGCAGAGATCGAGGGTGACCAGCGAGTCCTTGCCGCCGCTCAGCCCAACCACCACCCCTCCCGGCGCGTACGCGCCGACCTCGCGGAGCAGCTTAGAGGACTCAGCGAGCGGCGTCAGCCGGCGCCGCTCGTCCCGGCCTTCTTGCTCGCCTTGCCCCGCCGGCCTCTCCCGGCCCTCCCGACAGCGCCTCGGACCTTCTTCGCGATCCTCCGAAGCAGCCCCTTCTTCTTGCGCTTCTTCTTCGGCTTCGCGCCGGCCACCGAGATCGCCATGGGTGAGTCTCCTCCTCGACATCGACCTACGTCAAGGTAGTCGACTTCGAGATCCGGATCGTCGGGACCCTCCCCTTCTTCCCGGACGCGGCGCTGCTCTTGGTGGCCGCGCGCGCCAGCTCCGCCATCTGCTTGACCCCGGCGCGCTGCTCGCTGGTCAGCCGGGCGTCGATCGCCACCCGCATCGCCGCGCCGGCGAACTCATAGATGTCCTCCCCGAGGATGTACGCGGCGCAGCGGACCTCCTCGTAGAAGGTCGGGTCGATGTACAGCGTCACCTGCCGGCGTCCCTTGATCCTACCCACGTCACCCACCTCGCTTCGATCCGTGACCGAGCTCCTCGTGCAGCAGGCTCGCCTGCGGGAGCGAGTCGGCGTGGTTGTACTTCGCGGACCGCTTGTCGCCGTAGGGCTGGTCCGGCGCACCACTCGCGGTCATCCACAAGAGCTGACCGATCGGGATCCCGCGGTAGACGCGGAGCCTCCGGATCACGAACAGCTCCATCGTCCAGTGGCCGCAGAACCCGACGTCCCCGGTGCCGGCCGTGACGTGGATGCTGAGCCCGAGTCGGCCGAGGCTCGACCGACCGTTGAGCATCGGCACGTGCTCGTGCGACTCGGTGTACTCGACGGTCGACGCGAGGTAGAGCTCGCCGGGCTCGAGGACCAGGCCGCTGTCCGGGATCACGAGGTCGCGAGTGGCGCGAGGGACCCTGACGTCGAGCGGAGTCTCGCGGTCGGCGTACACGCACAGCGTCGGCGCCAAGTGGACATCATAACTGTTGGTCCCGAGGCACTTCGGGTCGAACGGGTCGACGACGATCGCGCCGCCGGCGACCGCGTTGAGGACGTCCCTGTCGACGAGGACGCTCACTTCGAGCCCTCGCGCGCCAGGATGAACCTGCGGAGCACGATCAGGCCGTCGATCTGTTTGTAGTAGAGGTACCGTACAGGTTGACCCTCGAGCCAGGCCGCCTTCAGGTATGCGACACCGTCGAGCATCTCCTGGTACGCGTCGACGAGCGGGTCACGACCGTTGTTGGTCGTGAGTGGGGTCCCGTACCGCGCCCGGCCGAGCTCGTCGCGCTCCCGCATGTCGTTGAGCACCTGCCACGCGACGTCCTTGTTGTCGTCGTCGACTCCGTCGAGCGCGTCCTCGAAGCGCAGCCGGAAGTCCATGACCACGTGGTCCCAGACCGGGATGAGGTCCGGGCGCGGCGTCGGGGCAGGCTGGTCGGTGATGCTCGTCATCGGTCACACCTCGGATCGGTTCCGATCACAGGGTCCACCTCGGGAGGCAGTCGCCCGAGGTACGTCAGGTCCACCACGTGGTCGGCGTGCGCGGCCTCGGCCAACATCCCGCTCGACACCCGGCCGCCGACGTGGATGATCCCGCAGCACACGCTGACCGTCCGGCAGCAGTCGCGCAGGCCGCGCTCGCGCTGCTCCGGCACGAGGTCGTCGTCCGCCCCGCTCTCGATCGCCGCGATCCACGGTGCGATGAACGTCACCTCCGGGTACCGCGTGGTCAGCCACGCCAGCCACGACTTCGCGTTCTCGAGGTTGGCGCGGATGACCTCCACCATGACCTCGCGAGCCTCGCGGTCGCCCGGTGAACCACCCACGTAGCCCCGGAGCCGACGCATGCGATCGTCGACCTCCTCCGCGGTCGGATGGACCGGGTGCGCGATGTACCAGAGCTGGTTCGCCCGCGCCGAGGCAGCCTCGAGCTCGTCGAGCCCGGTCACAGGCCGACCGAGGTAACGGTGCGGTCCGTGTGAAGCAGCACGCCGAGGGCCTCCCCGACTCTCGCGTCGCGCAGCGGGCACCACGATGTGGCGACGTTGTTATTCACCAGAACCCGCCCGCTGCGTGAACGATCCGACCCATGGCTCACGTAGAACGTGGTGACGTGGTCATCGGTGGCCACGTCGGCAACGTAGAACCCCATCGCGACGGCAATTGTCTCCACGTGACGCCGCATTTCCTCGACGCAGGCTGGTGCAGACACACCCAGCGGTCCGCGCAGCCAGGACTCCCTGCGCTGGCGCGCGAGTGAGTTCTCAACCTCGCGGTCGAGGATCTCGTATGGCACCGCTAACCTCGGCGACGTCCCGAACACGTCGCCGCCCGGGCCATCGACGCAGACCGTCTCGGCACCCACCCTGACGAAGATGCTCATGTGGCGTTAGGCTAGCACAAACCGCCCGCCGCCAGTCAAGCCCCTCGTGACCGATCAGGCGAAAACGACGGGTCACGGTCGTAGGTACTGTCGAGCGACGATTCGTGTGTTTGACGCAATCGTCGATCTGGTAGGAATCGAACCTACAACCCGTGGAGTAGAAATCCACTGCTCTGTCCGTTGAGCTACAGATCGTTGTACATGCTCACCGACGACGATGCAGTTGACCACAGAGGAACAACCAACCCATGAACGCGAGGTTCGAGACCGCTAACCACCCGTGATCGATCGGCCTTGACGTTAAACCGTACTCGATGAGGTTGACGCAGTACACGACGAGGCTGAGGAGGTACCAGCAGACCGATACCACCACCCGCAACTCGTCACCACGACGAGGAACCACCCACTTGACCCACCTCGGCCGGACGTCAGACGCGAGGATCGCGGTCACGAAGCCCGGCGATCCCGCGCGACCCTCGCGCTCGGCAATAACTGGTCCCGCGCGACCTGAGCCTCCGCCGCAGCCCTCGACCTCCGGTCGCGGAGAGCTCTCCAGAGCACGGCGAACCCGCCGCCGACCCGGCGAGCGCAGAAGACGAGGACGACGACCAGCGACGTGGTGATCGTGACCGGCCAGAACAGCCCGCAGAGGAACAGCACGGCCGGTAGACCACCCTCGGGCAGCCACTCCACGTCCTCGAAGAACAGCAGCGAGACCCCGCCGACGGCCAGGGCTGGGGTGACGTAGCAGATCGCCAGGAACATGATCATGCGGCCGACCGTACCACTACCTGGTGACAGTGTCAACAACCAGGTCCTCCCGGACCAACCAGGCGCGGCGAGCACGGCAGGATCGATCCCAGCTGATCACCGTCCACGGACCTCTCCACACCATCACCTCCAGTCGATCCCCTAGAGACCCACCGATCCTCGTCGATCCGGATCCGGACGAGCACAGCTATCCACACCATCACCACCAGACGGGGCCTTCAGGGACCGTCTTCGGCTCCGCTCCGCCTCCCGAGGCGGGCGAACCTATCGCGCTTCGGCACCCGGCTACCTGGTCCACCTCGCTGGTCCTGGTTCGATCCGAGTCGCTTCTGCTTAGTACACGGTTAGGACACGGTTAGTCAACCATAGAGTCCGATAGTGTCCATCCGACACTACTGGGTTACCGACGGAGAACCTGGTCCATCCGCGCAGCGAGTTCGTGTAGCTTGACAGCCATGGCGACCACCAGACCAGGACCATCACAGACAATACCCCTAGACCCGCTCATCGTGGACACGTACGTCGGAGACGGTCTCGGCGACGTACAGGCGCTGATGGACGCCGGACCGCCGTGGCACGGCTTCGTCCACAAGCTGACGCAGGGCACGTACCACGAGGAGACGGAGCGGGCGCTGCACTACCGCACGACCATCGTCAACCACCCGAGGTACGCAGGCAGGTCGAGCTCCGGCGACTTCTGGGACGGCTACTACCACTTCCTCGACCTCAACCAGGAGCCGCGGACGCAGGCCGACTTCTTCTGGAAGATGATGGATCAGATCGGCAGTGAGCACCCCGGTACACTCTGGGCGATGGTGGACGTCGAGCGCGGAGGCCAGCGCAGCATCCCGAGCGCGCAGCAGGTGTTCGACGGCGTCGGCGCGTGGGTGGCGCGGTACGAGCAGCTCTCCGGCTGGAAGCCGACGCTCTACGGTGGTGAGCTCTTGCGCGCGCTCGGGATCCACACAGCCGGCGCGCCGATCAACCTGCTCGGCTGCGGGCGCAGCGTGATCGCCCTGTACGGGCCGCACCTGACCATCGACGTGATCGCCGAGACTGGGACCGACCCCGCCCACCTGCTCGGGTGGCAGTACGACGGCGACGGGGAGTCGTACCTGAAGAACTACCCGCGCGAGGCTCCGGGGTTCGGGCCGATCGACATCACGGCGATGGTTCTACCTGGAGGACTTCCGGTGATGAGGTCGTCGATGCAGAAGAGCATACCCGCGTGATCATGATACCCAGCGTGAACGTCGGTATGACTTCTTGATCAGTGATCCTGTTCTTGAACACGGTGAGCTTCACAGGCTTGTTCCTCCACTCTTCTGGTATCAGGTCGTCGATGTACATCCTGCAGCCGTAGAGTGGCTGCGACCCCTGGTCCGAGCTTGCCAGGAGGTGTTCCGCATCTGACACGTGCTTGTCGACGACTAGCTGCCCGTTGCTGCTCACGTACAGGTGTCCGACGTACTCGCTGATGTCTGTGGTTTTATCATTCATCGTAGGTCAAGTTACTTCACTTGACGCATCATGAACATTCTGCATATCTTGCTGGCATGCCGAAGATCGTGAAGGACCTGCTGCTCAGCAAGAAGTTCGTCGTCGCGCTCCTCACCGGAGGCGGCGCCGTCGCTGCCTACCTGGGGTGGAGCGTCGACCCGACCCGGATCCTCCTCCTCGTCTCGCCGTTCCTCGCCTACATCGGAGCACAGGGGTGGGCGGACGCCGGCAAGGAGAAGCAGGCGATCGCGTCGGCGGCGCAGCTCCAGGTGAGCAAGATGAGCCTCGAGCACTCGGTCCTGGTGCAGAAGATGTCCATGGAGCACGAGGTCAACATGCGCAAGCTCCCGCAGGCTGGCTTCGCCCGGCTCGGCACGCTGGTCGTGGTCGGCGTCCTCGGACTCGGCCTCAGCTTCGCCTGCGTGCGCGCCGGCCAGGTCGCCCTGAAGACCGGGCAGTGCGTGCTCGACAACGGCGTGCTCGGCGACGTGCTGGTGGCGCTGGAGCAGCCAAACTACCTGCAGGCGGTCGAGGCGCTCGCCGTGACCGACGCGTCCGAGCTGATCAACTGCGCGCTGCAGGCGGTCATGTCGCAGCCTGGCGCTGGTTCCGGCTCGGGGTCGGGCTCAGAGGAGCTCCCGCGGGTGCTCGCGCCCGCGGCGACGACGCTGCCGCAGCGCGCCCGCGAGGTCCTCTCCGCCCGCCGCGCGGCTGGGAAGTGAGGTCAGCGTGAGGACGACCTTCGCCCCGCACCTCGGTCGGGAGGTCCGCGTCGGCGGCTGCCGAGTCGAGCACCTTCACCTCCGCCACGCGCTCGCGATGAGCCACATCGTCGGCGACCGAACCCTGACGGTCCCAAACCGGACGACCTTCTCCGCGAACACGTCGAGCTCGTTCCAGGCGATGCTCGCGGGTACGTTCCTCAACAACCAGCTCGGCGACTGCGTGATCGCGGCTCGCGCGAGGCGCATCGGCGTCCTCACGGGAAACGCGTCGAGCGAAGGGGCGTTCATCTACCGCGATGACCAGCTCCTGCACGAGTACCGCGTCATCGGCGGGTACATCCCAGGTAAGCCAGAGACCGACAACGGCTGCGACCCTACGGTGAGCGCCGACCACGGTGTCAGGTCAGGCTATGCTGACGGCAGCAAGGACGTCGGGTGGGTCGCGGTCAACGCCACCAACTGGCACGAGGTGATGCTCGCCAACCACGTCACCAGCGGCGCGTGCGACCTGTCGATGGCGCTCCCGGCCGAGTGGTTGAACTCCGGCGGCATGCCGCAGAGGAACGGCGATGTCTGGGACGTCGCTGGCGACCCGGTCCTGGAGAACGGCCACTGCGTAGCGGTCGTCGACCACGACGCGGAGAAGGGGCTCCTGGTCGACACGTGGGGCCTGCTGGTGTGGGTCACGCCCCGGGCGGTCGCGAGGTACGGCGCGCAGCGGAACAACGGGATCCTGATCGCCCACGTCAACCACGACGCGGTCGGCACGATCGCCGGTCGGGCACCGAACGGTCTCGACTGGACCACGCTGCTGACGTACTTCGACCACGACCTCAAGGGGTCGGCTCAGCAGGACGCGTAGCTACGCGGCTCGAGACGGAGCCGCGAACGCCGGCCGGGACGCGGTGACGACCGCCGGGCATTGGGTGCAGTCCTTCTCGTGGTCGGCCATGAACGCCGCAACCGCCTGAGCCTTGTCGCAGCGCATACACGACGTGACGGAGAACCGGCACGACGTGTAGACGCAGCTGACCCGCGTCAGGTTAGGCTCTCGGCAGATCGGGCAGGCAGACGAGTCTTCCTGGTTGTTGGTGATCGTCATCGACATACAGTCCTCAGAGTTTAGAACTCGTCTAGCATGACCGCCGTGCTGTAGGCAAGTGCACTCTTCACACCTTCCGGTACAGCGTGGTCAGGTGCTGCCTGTCGCCTGCGTTGTTGGCTCCGGCGTCGTGGCGCGTGTAGTCGTCGAACATCACAGGCGACACCTCTCTCAGGATCTCGTAGGCACGCAGCATGACCTGCGAGATCGGGACGTCGGCGCTCACGGACGCACGCATCTCCAGGACGTGCCGCCACGCGCGGACGTTGCCGGTGAGCACGACTGCGGTCTCGGTCTCGTTCGGCAGGCAGTTCCTGGCGGCCTGGTTGACGGCCTTGCGCCTCTCGGTCAGCGTCCTCGCCACGAGCTGCGCGCTCATCTTCTGCGCGAGCAGCGCCGCCCGGGTGTCGTACTCCTCCTTCGCGTCGTCGATCCAGCGCACGAATGACTCGTGCAGCCTCGGGTCGTCCTGGTACTCGGGACGCTCGACGAACCTGAGCGTCCTTCCGCTGACGTAGCGCTGCGAGAGCTGGCTGTAGGCCCACCCGGCGCGGTGCCGGACCAGCTCGTGGGAGAACGCGCGGTCGACGCCCCACACGACCATCGAGTAGTAGGCGTGCTCAGTCACTGAGCCGTGCCCAGACGACTTGATGTTGTCGAAGTAGCGCTTCACCTCCTCCGGGCTGTTGCGGGTCCGCTTCTCGCCGAACGACAGGTAGCAGGTCTGACCAGCAAACTTGCACAGCGCCGCACCATCGTCGACCTTGAGGTTCTGAACCCCTGGGTCCGGGCTGCGGTATCCACCTTCTCCGTTCTCGTACCAGTCGTCCTCATAGTCGGCCGCGTCGAACACGTCGCCGAAGCTCTTGACGAATTGAGTCGCCTGCTCCGGCATGAAGCGCGGCATCGCCACGAGGGCGACTCCGGGCTCCTTGAGGTACGGCGTCCCAGCTGGTGTATGATGGATGTCGGGAACAAACGCAGGTAGCTTCATATTTTTCGCTTTCTCGTTGCTCGTTGGCTTTACTAAGCGATCCGTATACAAGAATATGTTGAAACGGAGACAACCATGAAGAAAAAGTCGAAGAAGATCTCGAAGAAGAAGACCAGCAGCGTGTCGTACGACGACGACGCCCTCACCGACGACACCGTGAACGACGACGACGCGCCGCCGAACACGCGGAGGGCTTCACCCGACTACGCCGAGTTCGCCCGAGCCTGGACGAACTCGAGCACCGTGACGGAGGTTGCCGACAAGCTCGGCATCAAGCGCAACAGCGCCGCCGCGATCGCAGGCCGGCTCCGCAAGAACGGGGTCGACCTGAAGAAGTACGCGAGGAAGAACGCCCAGCCGATCGACGTCAAGAAGCTCAACAGGATCGCCGCGGGCAAGGAAGACTGACCAATGCTGCGGCCCTCGACGCTCCTGACGTTGGCTGAGGTAGACGCGGCCGACCGCCAGCGCTGCCTCGACGAGGTCGTCCGCGACGTGCTCGGCAAGTTCGTCGGGCGGAAGGTGAGCCCCGAGGTCGTCGCCGCCGCCGAGGGTGAGCTGCGCGCGGCGATCAGGCGGAGCATCGACCAGGGAAACTACGTCGTCCCGGATGGTCTGGAGCTGGATCGCCTGGCGATCAATGATGCCGGGCGGCTGCAGGTCTTCTTCCGTAGAGCTGGTGGTGTCCGACCGACACTAACAGGAAGGACTGTCGCGGCCGACGAGTTCGAGGAGCGCTGGGGCCAGGTTGAGCAGATGGCCGAGCTCAGCGGCGAGGAAGACTGACTAGCTTCTTGTCCTGCCTGAGTTTCCAGGTCCGGCCGGTCAGGAGCGCCTGCGCGCAGCTCTTGCTGACGTCGAGCCACCGCGCGACGAACCCGTAGCCGAACCCGGCCGCGTGGAGCCGCCTCGCCTCGCCGACCAGGCGAGGCGTCAGCACCGCGTTCGGGTTCCTCGCCCCGCGGTGGTCACGCGCGGACGCCTTCACACCCCGTCTCCGTCGATCCGCCTCATGGCCGCCCGCATGCTGATCCTGAGCCGCCTCACGGACCTGGACATCTGGCCGACCTCGTCGGTCCTGTCCAGCCCAGGCACGGCGTCCTCCTCCTTGTCCTCGCCGACGCTGACCGCGTGTGCCGTGGCCGCCAGGTCGCTGAGAGGGGTCGTGGCACGGCGGACGACCCGCCTGCCGACCTCGATGGTCAGCGCCCCGGCCGCGAGCAGCATGCCGGCCAGCGCCAGGGCAAGCCTCCACCTCCGCTCGGAGATCCTGTCCTGACTGACCCCGACGCGCGCCGCGCCCCAGTGGCGACCCTTGACGGAGATCGGGACGGACACGTCCCATGCCCAGCGCCCCTCCCGGAGGTACGGCTGCACGAGGTAGGGCTCCAGGCTGTGCGCCGCGGCGAGGTGCATCGGCGTGCGCAGCTCGTCCCACCGCTTCGCCCGGAACGGACCCTTGCCTGGAGGCTGCATCGAGACGCTGTTGCTCGTTGGGATGTACCCGTCGGCGTCGTTGCAGATCGTGTACATGAAGTCGGGTGAGCTAGCGAGCGCCGCGTCGAACGGCCGGACCCACACGCGGTCGGTGTACCAGTCGTACCCGCGGTGGTAGTGCTTCTCCTCGAGCTTGCCGGTGCCGTCGACCGTGTTCGCGCCCGGGATCAGGTCGAGCCTGCCATCGAACAGGTCACCCGTCGTCAGGTACCCGCCGTCTACCCCAGCCTCGAGCGTCGTCCCGCAGAGCTGCGACAGCCCCGCCGCGACGGCGCGGGCCGTGTCGAGCACGTCCTGCTCGTCGCGGCGAGACTCGGACCACACGATGACCGAGCCGACCACCGCGGTCGAAGTGAGGACGACGACGGCGAGGACCGCGGTGACCTGGTTACTGAGCCGCTGGAACTTGAACTTCACTGGTTGTCTCCGTTCTTCTTGTTGCTGTTGTCATCGTCGGTGGCCGCTCGGCGCCTCTCCATGTCGACCTTGGCGGCGAGGACCTTCTCGTCGATGACGCCGCGCCAGAACTTCGCCCCGGCAGCGGGCCTCACCGTGGCGGTCTCCTCCCGCCTGGCCTTCTTCGGCGCCCAGCTGGCGTAGTATGCCGGAGGAGTGTCGGACAGGGACGCGTCTCCGCGGAAGCACGCCTCGCAGCACCGCGCCAGCCGGACGATCGCGCGGGTCTCCTGCCCCGCGGCCAGGAGGTCGGCGATGGCGGCGGTCGGGCCTCCCTCCACGTCGTTGCCGAACAGCTCCCGCGCCCGGTCGTCGAGTGCCACCGTCCGGTAGACGGTGCGGGCCCTGACCAGGTCGCTCACGATAGCAACCCGTCCATGGCACGCTGAGCCGCTGCGACCGCAGCGAGCCCCTGCCCGAGGGCCAACCCGACCTCGCGGACGACGGACCTGTGCCGAGCGTAGAGCTGCTCGATCCGCACGTCTCGGCGTTCCACCGTAGCCCGCAGTTCGGCGACCTCCGCCTCGAGCCTCGCCTTCTCATCGCGGAGCCGTACGAGCTCCGCGACCTGAGGTTCTTGGTCACGCGAGACGTCGCCGACCTCCTCGCCGAAGAACGTCGTCGTCTTCACGGCTTCTTACCCGAGCGGATGAAATCCGTCGACAGGTACCTGACCCGCTCCAGAACCTCGTCCCACGAGTAAGGGACGTCGCCGTTCGACCAGTCCGTCCGCCAGCCGAGCGCCCGCGCGGTGTCCTCCAACCGCTGCCCCGACGACGGGTCCGTCTTCAGCAGCACGCCGGACTCGACGAACTTGCGCTCCGCGGCGTCGGCCTGGTACCTGATGGAGGCGACGACCTTCTGCGCGGCCTCCGCGGTGCTGTGACCCTCGCGGCGTACGTTGATATCGTTGTCGACCTCCACCTCGGCGAAGTACCTCCGGTTGAGGGAGCCTGAGACGTCCTCCACGATCGATCTCGTCTTCATAGAAGGAGGTTCCCACACTTTGGTGACGTTGTCAACAACTACCGGCGGTGCCTGATGTCCCCTGAGTACATCTTTTTGATTGCGCGGTAGACTTCCCACTTAGCGACTCAGTAGGAGCGCGCCGCGTCTGCGACCGACAACCCGTCGTCATGGACCGCCTCGTGCCCTTGCGACCCGCAGGCAACACACCTCGGCCTCATGGCGTCAGGCCAGCCGGCGAGCCCAGCACTATCTGTAAGAACTGCTGATCCGCGCGCAGCCGCAACCGCTCGATGTGGTAGATCATCGCGTCGAAGTCGGCTCCGCTGGGTTGGAGACCGAGGGCCTCCACGACCCGCACCACCCCGTCGTTGAACTTTTTGATGAGCCGCCTGGCGTCAGCCAGCTCGCACGCCATGGTGTGATGGCGGCGCCTGAGGTCGGCATCGACGGCGTGGAACCACTTGGTGAGGTCTACAAGGTGCACGTCGTCACTGTACGTCACCGTATAGAGCGAGCTCACCATCGTAGCCGCCTGGCGCACCTGGATAGTGAAGTGTTCAGGCAGGAGCGAGAGCGGCGGACCATCCTGATGCTCGGGCAGGAGGTCGTGTCGGTACAGGACGAGGTGGCCGTCTTCTTTGAATCTCATGAGCGACGAGCACACCACGTAGTGGTGACGTTGTCAACGTTAACGCGCCGCGGTCCGCCAAGTCACTCGGCCCTCTTCGTCGGGACCCATGCCCGAGAGTCCTGGTTGTAGGTCATCTCGTAGGTGCGCCACCCGAGCGCCTCGGTGCCGACCGAGTAGACGAGCTCGACCAGCGAGCCGTCCCGGTGACCGTGGCCGACCTCTCGGTACCTCACTGAGTCAGCGGCGAGCGCGCTGCCGATCTCAGGCCAGTCGTCCCGTATGAGCGCCTTCAGCGCCGCGTAGCCGGCGCTCATGGCGGCGAATGGTCCCTCGTTCGCCGCCATGGCCCTGGCCCTGTACGCGTCGAACTTGTCTTTGAGGTCGGTCATCGACCACCATCGCCGCGGAGAGCCGCCGCCGCGGCGACCTGGGCGTCGTTCGCGGCGGTTTCCTCCTTGAGCTTCTGCTCGTAGTCGACCTGTGCGCTCTTGGCAGCGTGCCAGGCCATCCGGGCCTGGTACCGGGTGTCGGCCATCTCAACCGTCGCGTTCTCGAACGCCTTGAGCTTCGCCAGGGTCGTGGTGACCGTGACCTTGGCGTCGTCTTCCGTGATCTTGTGCATGGGCGGCAGGTTCTCACGTCGTGGTGACGTTGTCAACAAGTGCTACGGGTCCTCGATGCCGGCCGCGCACACGGACTGCGTCGGGTCTCCCGCGCAGCCGGGCGTGTGGTCGAACGCCCCGCAGTCGTGGCAGTGCACGGCGTCGGTGCCGCAGTTGATCATGCACTGGAGCCGACTGGCGGGAGAGTTCGCGCCGGCGCAGTGGATGTTGAAGCACGTCAGCGACTGCGAGACCTCGCCCAGCGCGGCGTCGACCTGACCTGGAGGTGCGGCGCAGGAGGCAGTCACGGACAGCGCGAGGACGGCTGCCATGGTCGTCGTCTTGATCAGCATCCCCGAAGGCTAGTCGGCCGCGTACTCGACGGCAACGTCCGACCACATCATGATCAGCGCGCAGCGACGACGCGCCTCGGACACCGCCCAGGTCAGCCGGCGGAGCTCGCTCCTGTGGTCGACGTGGACGTCGGCGACCTGGAGCTGGGTGCAGCCGTCCCACTTCACGAACCCAGCGGCGGCGACCTCCGCCTCGGACAGGTCGGTCACCGCGTCGTCCATGACGACCGCGCCGCGCCGCTGGTACTCGAGGACCGCGTCGGCCCGCGCGCCTCGGACCTCGAACAGCTCGAAGTCGACCCAATAGACCTTCGTGCCGGACGACACGTCGACCTGCTCGCGCCAGTACAGGCACAGGGTGAACGACCCGAGCGCGTCGGCCCGGTCGAACGCGAACTTCGTCGTCTCGGGAGGGAACAGCTGGTCGGTGACCCGCAGCGGCCCGCTCACCCACGCCTTCGCATACCCGACGTTCTTCGGAGCCTCGGGTTCTCCAGTACCGGGACGTTGACCTCGTCGAGCGTCATCTTGGTCGCCACGCTCGGGATCCTGCCGGTCCTCAGACGCGTCGAGCGCCTTCTTCGCGTTCACGATCACGACACTGGGTAGCACTGCACCGACCTGCTCGCTCGACCGACACGCCCCAGTCATATAGTCTACAGAATCGAGCAGCGTGCGCAGCGCAGCGCGGAGTTCCTGTTCCTTGTTCGTCGTCATGCGCGGAGCGTCCCACACTCTGGTGACGTCGTCAACTTGAACTGGGCAGCTTGAGGAACACGAGGCCGCTCTTGGACAGGACGACCTCTCGGCTCGCCCTTCGTTCGGACATGTCCGGCAGCTCGACCCTCGGGCTCGCCACCAGCTCCCCGCAGGTCGGGCACCTCTCGGCTGCCACCGTGAGCGGCTGACGACGCCACCGACGGTCGAGCTCGGAGAACGTCTCCCACTTCGGAGAAGATACCCCACACAGGACCAGCACCGTCCCGAGCCCTCGAGAGCTCCGAGGCGTCTGGACGTACGCGTACACGTAGTCCGAGCAGTGGCTGTCCTCCCACGGCCACGGCCAGCCCTCGCCGGGAAGTGTTGGCTCGCGCCGCGGTTCGCTGAGCAGCGCGGCGACCGAGGACCGGAACCCGCGCTCCGTGCGGACCCTGCTCAGGCGGCGCCGGAGGTCACGGTCTGGGTGGCCGTCGTAGCCGACGCTCCCGACCCACTCAGCTCCGAGCCTCGTCCCGACGTAGAAGTCTGCCTTCGTTCCCATATGCGAGATCGTGGCACATCCTGGTGACGACGTCAACCAGAACTACCAGGTATACTCTGCCGCCCGCACCGAGGTCACCTGGTCGAGAGGTGGGGAGAGCTCGAAGAAAAAAATTGCGGTGCGAGGGAGCTCGGTGGTCAGACTCTCGCGACCTCGGCATGAGAGAGAGGGCATCGCAGAGGCGGTCCGCGGGCGAACCGTCAACAGAAGATACCCTCGGGTGCGTACGGTCATCGATCAGCGGAGGGAGTAGCACGACCCTGAGGGGCCCCCTGCAGTATCCGCACGCGCTTCACGGGTGCCCGACCAGCCCCCGCGCGCTGCA
>Ga0137407_10000237_pt1 | contig 39337 bp, 24 predicted proteins | sample CZOMad2_2_16fung_FD_108410 | JGI IMG/M metagenome (GOLD analysis project Ga0137407, IMG submission 108410) | Vadose zone soil fungal communities from Angelo Coast Range Reserve, California, USA - CZOMad2_2_16fungal (Illumina Assembly) | ecosystem: Environmental > Terrestrial > Soil > Vadose... | reverse complement strand
TCGGATCTTGTATCGGATATTTTCTACCCACGAGATGTCCCTCCGGGACATTTAAATGATAACTGGTTTTCTTATGCGAATATTCTACCTAATCCTATATTGAATGTTGATTTATTGAATATTGATTATTCGTGACTAGTACGAATAATCAATATTCAATAAATCAACACTCAATGTTCAATGGGTAAAACCCTTAACTTAATGACATTGCCCGGAGGGACATCTCGTGGGTAGAAAATATCCGATGCGGGATCCGACATAGTAGGAACGTTTGGTGCGCACCAGCCGTCCGCCGGCTAGCGGACAAAGTTTGTAAACATTGTATCTAATCATACAGACATATTCTTCAATTTTCTAATCACCTCCTCCATCGAACTATTTATTCTATTTTGGGTTATACATTTATCAGATTTTTTTTGGGACATTATAATAATATATGGAAATAGGAATCAGCACTTTTGTAGAGAGAACTCCCGACCAGTCAACAAAGCAAACAATATCGGCTGGTCAGCGCCTGCACGATTTAATGGAAGAAGTGGTTTTGGCTGACCAACTTGGATTGGATGTATTTGCCGTGGGCGAACATCATCGCCCGGATTTTGTAGCTTCTTCACCTGCAGTGATACTCGGCGCCGCTGCATCACTGACAAAAAAAATCAAGCTATCAAGCGCGGTGACGGTTCTTAGTTCAGACGATCCTGTTCGCGTATTCCAGGATTTTGCTACGATTGATTTGTTATCTGATGGAAGGGCAGAAATCATGGCCGGCCGTGGTTCATTCATCGAGTCATTCCCGCTTTTCGGATACGACCTGGATGATTATGATGAATTGTTTGCTGAAAAACTGGAACTCCTTATCAAACTCAATGAAAGCGAAAAGACCAGCTGGAAAGGCAAGCATCGTCCATCTTTCAATAACCTGGGAATTTATCCAAGGCCATATCAGAAAAATCTGCCCATATGGGTTGCCGTTGGTGGAACACCAGAGTCGGTAGTGCGCGCCGCTTCATACGGATTGCCGCTGGCCTTAGCCATTATCGGCGGAAGTCCTGATCAGTTCAAACCTTTAACACAGTTATACAGGAATGAATATAAAAAAGCTGGTCATGACGAAACCAAATTACAATTAAGCGTACACTCACATGGATACATAGCCGATGATTCCCAACAGGCAGCCAATGAATTTTTTCCTTCTTATCAATATGTCATGACGCAGATCGGAAGGGAGCGTGGTTGGCCGCCGATGAGCCGGCAGCAGTTCGAAGAGATGCTCACTCCGAAAGGTTCATTACTAGTCGGGAGTCCGGAGGAAGTAACAGAAAAAATGATATACGAGTGCGAGATGTTTGGGCTCACACGCTTCCTCCTGCATATCAGCGTTGGCACGATGCCGCATGATAAAGTGATGCATGCAATTGAATTGCTGGGAACCAAAGTGGCGCCCTTGGTAAGAAAACACTTTCAGCATCAAAATAAGTAATGATAGTAGGATTAGGTAGCACGTTTGAAGAAACCTTGTCAGCATATTTTTTATTTCATGTCGCCTGCTTTTTTATTTCATGCCGCCTATATTTTTAATTCATACCTCCCGTATTCTTTGTCATCGCGATTTTTTTTTGTTACTCCCGATCCCTTTTCTGTTATCCCAATTCCCTTTTTTATTATCGCTCTTTTTTTCATCCCGATCCCTTTTCCGTCATCCCGATTCCCTTTTTTGTCATCCCGAGCGTAGCGAGGGATCCAAATGAGCGGCCGACTGGTAGATCCCTCGCTACGCTCGGGATGACAAAAAAGGGAATCGGGATGACAAAAAAAGAGGATTCGGAATGACAAAAACTTGGATGGCAAAAAAGAATGACAAAAAAAACAAAGATGAAAAAAAATAAAAATGAAAAAAAAATAAAAATACAATCTTTATAAAAAAATAAATTATGAGTACACAGACAATATTCATAACCGGTGCAACTGAAGGTATTGGTAAAATTGTTGCACTTGATCTTGCAATACAAAAAAAAGACGCTTCTATTCTTATTCATGGAAGAAATAAAGAGAAGCTTGATAAAACAGTTGATGAAATTAAGAAAGCGAGCAGCAATCAAAACATAGTAGGCTATCTTGCAGATTTCTCAAGACTGGATGACGTCCGGTGGCTTGCGAAAGATATATTATCAAAGCACGATACCATCGATATCCTCATCAATAATGCAGGCGCCGGTTTTGCAGCGCCACGTTATGGAAAAGATAAAACTGAAACAAGATTTACGGTAAATTATCTTGCTCCTTTCCTGTTAACAAACTTATTGTTGCCTGCAATTAAAAAAGCGGCCCCTTCACGTATTGTAAATGTTTCTTCCGCCGGACAGTCGCCTATCCATTTCGATGATATTATGTTTGAAAAAAATTTTGATGGTGTAGCTACTTATACTCAGAGTAAGCTTGCTCTTGTTATGTTTACGATTGATCTTGCCGAAGAATTGAAAAATGATCGCGTAACAGTAAACGCTTTGCATCCCGGCACTTATCTCGATACCGGCATGGTTCGTGAATCAGGTATTAAACCACAAGGCACTGCACAGAGTGGCGCGGATGCAGAAATATTTCTTGCATTATCATCAGAATTGGAAAATGTTAGCGGTAAATATTTTAATGTGAAAAAAGAATCAAGAGCGAATGCACAGGCTTACGATGCGGACGCGAGAAAAAAATTAAGAGATATTGGTTTGCGGTTAACCGGATTAAGTTCGTCATCTTAAGTTTTTGAATATCGGCAAGTCTCTTGCTTAACCGCAAAGGCGCGAGGTACGCAAAGTTTCGCGAAGGATTTCCTCGCGTAACCTTGCGTACCTCGCGTCTTAGCGGTTAAGCGAGGGACTTGCCTTATAGGCGGACTATTCTGTTCGTAATGACTTTACCGGGTTGGCCAATGCTGTTTTAATAATTTCCCTGCTGATCACGGAAAGTGCAATTAGCAAAACAAGAAAAGATGGAATTAAAAACATCCACCAGCTTAACTGAATATGATATGCATAAGAAGCTAACCATTTGCTCATGACAATACCTGCAATGGGCAGTGCGATGATAAGAGCAATAATTACCAGTTTTACAAAATCCTTTGTCATCAGAGAAAGCAATTGTTTCAATGAAGCTCCCAGAACTTTGCGGATACCAATTTCTTTTGTCCGTTGAACGGCAATCAGCGCTACCAGTCCGTATAATCCAAGGCAGGAAACAAAAATCGCCAGTATTGTAAACCCATTGAATAAGGACATCGTTATCCTGTCACTCTGATATTGCTTATTTACTATTTCGTCAAAAAAAGAATAATCGAATGGAATAGCAGGAAAATTCTTTTTATAAAGATCTTTTACGATGCCTAAATCTCCTGGTTTTATTTTTACTGTTGTCGTGTTTGCAGGAAAAGTATTGTAGATCAGTATCAGGGGTTCAACGAGGTTGTGCAGTGATTTATAGTAGAAGTTTTTTACAACCCCAACAACTTTTCCCTTATGTCCAAATCCTTCCAGCGACTTACCGATACCTGATTTCCAGCCCATCGTTTTTACAAAAGCTTCATTCACCATGAAAGCCTCGTTCTTGTCGGTACCGAAGCTATCCGACAAATTTCTTCCTTCCAATAACTGTATTTGAAAGACGGGCAGGAAATACTGATCAATAAAATAATAATTGCACATCAATTCTCTTTTCTTTCCTTCTGTCTGTACGAAAGTACTAGCCATCGAGATCCCATCCTGTGTCATGCCATTGCCAATCGTGAGACCCTGAATTTCCGGCCGCATGCGCAATGCATTTTGGAAAGCGTTAACGGAGTTCATGGAAGTAGAATCACGAGGCAGGTATATATTAAGCAACTGGTTCTTGCTAAAGCCAAGATCTTTTTGTTCGATGAACTTCATCTGGTTGTAAATAACAGTCGTTCCCATAATCAGTGCAGCTGCGATGGCAAACTGTGTTATGGTGACCGTTTTGCGCAGAAAAATTCCTTTAATACTATGTCGCCAATTTCCTTTCAGGACGAGAACTGGTCTGAAAGCAGATAATACAAAAGCAGGATATAAACCAGCCAACAATAAAGTAACTAAAAATATTACTCCCATAAACAGTATGCTCTGAGTCCAGTTGACAGCAAGTTTTGTTTGCAATAATTTATTAAAGAAAGGAAGACCGATTTGTAACAATCCGATTGCGAGTAAGCAGGCAATACCCACAATAAAAAAAGATTCGAATAAAAACTGACATATTAATTGAAATTGCAGCGCGCCACTTACTTTCCTTATTCCTACTTCTTTGGCCCGCTCCGTTGATTTGGCAGTAGACAGGTTAATATAATTCAGCAAGGCGATAATCAAAATGAAAACAGCCAGTAAGGAAAAAACATAATTGAACTGCTTGTTTCCTTTTGGTGTATCCACTAATTTTCCCTGGCTAAAATGCACCGCGGTCAATGGTTCCAATTCAAAATGAACTCTATAGTTAGTAGCTCCCATTGTATTTAATTCCGGCTGAACATATTTTACACCAACAGCAGACAGCTTGTGTTCAAAATTTTTAATATCTGGTTTCCTGTTGAATAAAATAAAAGTGTACACATCAAAATCATCCATCCAGGTTTTGGATGAAAATTCAGTTGATAGCAGGGCATCGATCCGGATATCGGAATTAGATGGCCTGTCTCTCACTACAGCTTTAACCAATACATCCTGTCCATTGCAAATCATTGTTTTTCCCAGTGCGGATATGTTTCTAAAATATTTTTTTGCAATGGTTTCTGTAATAACGATTGAGTTGGGGTTTTGCAAAGCACCTGAAGCAGATCCTTCAAGAAAGTCAAAACTAAAAATTGAAAAAATACTTTGGTCGGCTTTGTAAAATGCCTCTTCCCTGAACAAATCATTCTTAAATTTCACCACTTTGGGAGCTGGCTCAAGTCTCACCGTGGATTCTACGTCTGGATAATCCTGCTTCAAAACACCTGCTAATAGAGTGGGACTGGTAGCGAATACCATATCAGATTCCGGAGTATGCAGGGTCGTAGTCACCCTGGCAATACGATCTGCCTTGGAATTGTATTGATCAAAGGTCAATTCATTGTGCACGTATAAAAAAATAATCATGCAGGCAGCAATACCAATCGCGAGGCCAAGGATATTGATGAATGAAAAACTTTTATGTTTCAGCAGGTTTCGCCAGGCGATCTTCAGGTAGTTTTTGATCATAAGAAACAGTTGAGGTGAAGGATGAATTGAATAGCCGGGAATACAATGAAATGCAATTGTAGAAATTAATTTTGGATCGCAATCGGGAAAAAGTTTTTTTAGGAAAGTGATAACAGTTTGAGTTGGCAAGTCCCAAGCTTAACCGCGAAGACGCGAGGAACGCAAAGTTTCGCAAAGAAATTCCTCGCGAAACTTTGCGCTCTTCGCGTCTTCGCGGTTAAGCGAGAGACTTGCATTACTAATTGTATCTTGGTCATTAGGAAGAGTCAGATGATGATGCAAGTCTCTGCGGGGTGAGAAATCTGACCGATATCTAATAATAACCGGGCGATGAGCCCGTAAAGTTTTAATAATTTTGGATCATGACTGAGCGAAGAATAATAAGAATCTCCTTGAAGGCAATCATATTCATTTTGACTTTATTTATCTCCGTTTCTCTTTCCGCACAAACCCGTCCCGTGCGTGAACTCGCGCCGGGTGTATTTTATTATTTTGGTGATGAATTGAAACAGAAATCAGCTAATTGTCTTTGGATTGTATTTAAGGATTATGTCCTCGCCATCGATGCCAATTATCCATGGGGTGCTGAAGAAATAATAACAGCGGTTCGAAAAACAACGGCCAGGCCTATACGATTTGTATTTAATACCCATTATCACCACGATCATACTTTCGGGAACAGCGTTTTTGTTGACTCCGGCGCCACGATTGTTTCAACTAAGGAAACAGCAGCAGAAATGCATACACTTGGCCAGCATGAATGGGATCATGGAACAGAATACAGCGGCCGCAGCATGAAAGGATTCAGGCGGGAATTTCCCTCACTTACTTTTGATCAGCGGTTGGTATTCGATGATGGAGAACATCGCGTGGAATTAATTAAAATGGGACCAGCGCATACCCGCGGTGATGGAGTAGCTTATCTTCCAAAAGAAAAAATCCTGGTTACCGGCGATCTTTGCGTGAACGGAAATCCATGGGGAAATAACGTTGGCGATCCCGATGTCGATTACGATAAATGGTTGAACGTGCTTGATACCATGTCCACATGGGATATTAAAACAGTTGTTCCCGGTCATGGTGGATTGGGTACAACAGAAACACTCAAACAACAACGATCCTATCTCGCAGACATGTTCGGCCAGGTACGCCGCGGGATAAAAGCCGGTAAATCAAAAGAGGAACTGGTAAAAGAAATTGATTTGAGCAACCATCCTGTTTATGGAGAAAATAAAGTTTCGAATGAAAGGTCGATTCGACTGATGTTCGACAAATTGAGCGAATGAGATAATACTTCTTTTACTTTAAATTTATTGACCTTTCTCACGCCTAAAATATATGCTACGCTATATCGAAAAATCTTTTTGTTAAAACTCCTCCTGATATTATTTGTCAAAGTGACAACCAGACAAAATCAAAATCACATTAAAAATAATTTTCAAAAATTAAATTGGTTAACGCTCCCGTTAGCCATATGTCGTTTGTAGACGATCAAATGACTTGGTCGATTTTATTCACTACGCATCAGGAATATGAATAGTTTAGTATCTGATTTTTCCGTACGAACTAAATTATAAAATTTCTCATGCCACATTATCATGATACAAAAACTTAAAACAATCACAGCATTTTTTAACCACTTTTAAACTTTCTCCAAATGAAAAAAGCAATATTTATTCTGGCAATCATCTCTGCGATTTTTGTTTTCAACAGTTGTCAAAAACTGAATGAATTTATCAATTTCGATCATTCGGATAAGGATAACAAAGCAGATGCAACCGTTGCGCTCGACTGGTATAGATTAGAACTGCGAATATTACTGGAAAGGAATTCAGCATTGAATGGAGTATATTTTGGATACCTGGGGATCGGTTTGTATGAAGCTGTGCGTAGTGAGAATAAAAATTCAGTGAGCCTTTCTTCCAAATTGAACCAGATGCCGTTAATGCCGCAGGCAGATAATAAAAGTTATGACTGGGTAGTCAGCGCCAATGCAGTCATGGCTGCCATGCTTCGTAGTTTTAATACGGGCCTGACGCCTGGCAACCTCGCCAGTATTGATTCTTTGGAAAATGTCTACAATCAAAATTCAACTGCGAATCAGAATTCGGATAAGTTTAAACGTTCGCAGGCATTCGGACAAAGTGTTGCAACAGCCATTTATAATTGGTACCTGACGGATAATTATAATGCTTCCAATGCGGGGTACATACCACCGGTATATCCCGGTGCATGGGAACCAACACCGCCCGCCTTTGCGAATGGCGTCAATCCTTTTGTATCGGCTGCCAGGTTATACCTGTCTTCCAATGCTTCCGTTGTAGTTCCACCGGCCCCTTTTCCATATTCTGAAACAGTTGGTTCAGATTATTATAACATGATAAAACAAGTTTACGATATAAGCCTGTCTCTTACCACGGAACAAAAAAATATTGCCGGTTTTTACATTGACCAGGGTAACGGGTTAGGATATACGCCTCCGGGTCATGATTTTTCTATTATAACACAGGTGATATCGCAGAAAAAAGTCGGGTTGGCGATTGCAGCTGAAGTGTATGCAAAAGCCGGCATCGCAGAAAGAGACGGTACCATTGTAACTTTCACTGCAAAATACAAAAATAACCAGCTCAGGCCGGTAACCTATATCCGAAGATTTATTGATCCTAACTGGCTGCCGTTTATCCCCACACCACCCCATCCTGAATACCCGGCTGCGCATGCAATGGTTACCGGTTCCGTGATGCAGGCAGCAGCCCGCGTGTTGGGAGACAAAATAAAACTGACAGATCATTCCTACGATTTCAGGGGATGGACGCCAAGGTCATTTACTTCAATTTTTTCTGTGGCCGAAGAAGCCGGTATTTCCCGCAATTACGGGGGAATTCATTATCTCCCCTCTATCAATACTGGTCTTGCCATGGCCAAAAAAATAGGTGACAATGTCGGAGAAATAAAATTGAATTATTAAACTCTTTCCTGATGAATATTAAAATGCCTCACTGTTTTATGCAGTGGGGCATTTTAATGTTTCTATGATAGTACATGATCCTTATTAATAACGAAAGCAGCCACTCAGCAAACCGCATGAATTGAAGATCTATCCAAGGTTTGGAAAGTCAGTCTACGAAGGGCATAATATTATTTTTCTAAGTACTAAAACCTGGGAAGCGGATGTTTTTAAATTTCTTACAAAAAATCTCACTCATTGATTTGTACGATATGCTTAAATAAAAGCTGGCTCAGCGATTAGCTATAGATTTATGAAACCAAATTTTCTTATTGCAAGGGCGAGTTCCGCAGCTACTTCGTATATTGTGTCCTGTCATTATGCGTCGATACCGGGTATAGAAAAATGAGAACGAGCCGTCGCAAAAGATAAAACCTAAAAAGAAGGATAAATAGTAATGGAATGGATTATTCTTTTTATCATCATAGCCTTTTTACTTTATGGAAATAGCTATAAAGAAAAGAAGTGATTATTAAATAATCAGCGAACAATTTTTAGCAGATTTCGATATCGTTGTTATTTCTTCTCCCGATAGATTTTAAAGATGATAATCATTGTAAAAATTTAAAAAGATTTCCCTTAACTTATCTCCCTCCATTTGATCGCATCTTTGCAGCACTTCGTCGCATTCTTTTTATAAATGGATCGATCCAAAATATATTTAAATGCTTATAAATTCTTAATTTACCTTAAAGCTTCGTCACATGACAATCAACAAAAAATTCTCTATTTCTATTTTTGCACTATCCCTGGTCTTTATTATTACTGCATTCAGCATCGATAAAAAAATCCCTCCTGTCTTTGATAAAATAAAAGTAGATGGAGGCGATATTTCAGGCACAGTAAATGCGACAGGGGATATTCATATTTTCAAGGGCATTCCCTTTGCTGCAGCACCGGTAGCCGCACTCCGATGGAAAGCGCCGCAACCTGTAGTTCCGTGGACAGGAGTAAAATTGTGTGATAAGTTTGGAGCAAGTCCCATGCAAGCAAAGCCGGTACCATTTAGCATGTGGACGGAAGAATTTTTAATTCCCAAAGAACCCATCAGTGAAGATTGTTTGAATCTGAATGTATGGACGGGCGCCTTATCAGCAAAAGAGAAACGTCCTGTTATCGTTTGGATCTATGGAGGCGGTTTTACGAGTGGCGGAAGTGCCGCTCCTATATATGATGGTGAAGCAATGGCTAAAAAAGGAATCGTATTTGTTAGCATCAATTATCGTGTCGGCATTTTCGGATTTTTCGCGCATCCTGAATTGACAAAGGAATCAGGTAACAATGCTTCCGGTAATTATGGACTAATGGACCAGATTGCCGGATTAAAATGGGTTCAAAAAAATATTGCAGCATTTGGCGGGGATCCCGGTAATGTTACCATTGCCGGACAATCTGCTGGTTCTATGAGCGTGAATTGCCTGGTTGCATCGCCACTTGCAAAAAATTTATTTGTCAAAGCAATTGGTGAAAGCGGTGCAAGTTTTACGAACGGAAATGCAACACTCCAAAAAGCGGAAGAGGAAGGCAATAAAATTATGCAGTCGTTCAACGTTTCATCTGTTGGTGCATTGCGGGATGTTCCGGCAGAAGAATTGATGAAAAAAACACCGCAAGGTTTTCGCGGACCTGTCATCGATGGTTATGTTTTGCCGGATGCGATCGTAAATATTTTCACACAGAACAAAGAAAACAAAGTAAGCCTGCTTACCGGTTGGAATGAAGATGAAGGATTTTTATTTGGACCAGTAAAAAACGCGGCAGATTTTCAAAAAGAAGCGAACGATAAATATGGTGCGGATGCACAAACATTTTTAAAATTCTATCCTGCCAATTCTGATTCGGAAGCGGCGATTTCGCAATTGAAATTTTCACGCGACGTGATCTTTGGCGTGCAAAATTATGAATGGGCAAATATTCAAAGTACGCATGGGTCGCAGGTATATGTTTATCGTTTTACACGCAAGCCACCGGCAACCGGTGAATATGTAAAATATGGCGCGTTCCATACCGGAGAAGTTCCTTATGCGTATGATAATTTGCAATTTGTAAACCGTCCATGGCAACCGGTGGATCATGAACTCGCAAGGATCATATCATCTTATTTTGCAAATTTTGCAAAGACAGGAAATCCCAATGGAAAAAATCTTCCTTTATGGGATGTATATAATGTCGCCGGTAATAAAATAATGATATTGAGTGAAAAGCCCGAAACAAAAACAATACATGATAAAGCATCGCTCAATTTTCTTTATAAAAAAATGAGTGGGAAATAATTAATGGTTATCATTTATCGTCGTGTTCAAATTTGGTATCGTACAGGTTTGGGCAGTCTGCCTTAACCCATGATAACTATCGCACTACAACCAGTTTCACACTGCCGGCCCGTACTGTGAATTTCAATACTTTCAACGGTAGTTTAAATTATTACAGCTACCATCAAAGCCTTTAAACTTGCCGTGTCGGAATTTTTTGATTTTGATTGAAGTAGTCCTTGATTTGAAAATAACAACCAGTTCGCTGATAGTTGCTTAGTATAATTTGTGGAATTAGTCTAGCTTTAAATGAACCTGATTTGGGTATGAGAAATCTAATAATCTCAACAATACTCTTTAATATTTTAATCCTAAATCAATTAGCAACACTTAAAGTTTTGTAACATTGCAAAACTAAACCATTAGAATGCAAGTAGTTTCGTCAGCTTTAAAAGAAAAGCTTATTCACATTACAAATACAATCTCTAATGTTTGTGATTTAGAATGGATTTTAAGTAGAGATCAACAACCAATCCCGTTGTTTCGAAATCGTATATCCTTGGTAGACCTTTATTGCGGTTGTGGGGGAATGTCGTTAGGAGTTAAAGAAGCTCTTAGAGTAAATAATTATTCATTGGATATAAAGCTAGCATTGGATATTGACAAGGAAGCATTGAATGTTTATAAGAGAAATTTTAGCGTTGACGACGAAATTGCATTAAATGCAGATATAAAAAAATTTGTTTCTCGAAATATCGGAAAACCATTTAATGCAATTGAAAGTTCATTAAGGGAAAGATATAAAAATGTAGATTTATTAGTAGCAGGTCCACCATGTCAAGGACATTCAAATCTTAACAATCATACAAGAAGAGACGATCCCAGAAATAATTTATATCTTAATGCAATTCGATTCGTGGAAATTCTAATGCCAAAGGTGGCAATAATTGAGAACGTTTCCACTGTTATTCATGACAAGGACAGGGTTGTAGACAAGGCTCGATTAGCATTGGAAAAAGTAGGGTATAAAATATATTCGCTCATTATTGACACTTCTGATTTTGGCCTAGCTCAAACTAGAAAGCGTCATTTGCAAATTGCTCTTTTAAATACGGATATATCGATTAACCTCTCAAATTATTTAATGGTCCAGCCTTTACCGTTGTCACATTATATAGGCGATTTAATTAATGAACATAAATATAAAAAAGGGATTTTTTTCGTTCCGTCAAAAACGAAAGAAATTAATAAGTCAAGAATCAACTATCTGTTTAAGAATAATCTTTATGATCTGCCAGATCATGTAAGACCTGATTGTCATAAAACCAAAGATCATAGTTATAAATCATGCTACGGCAGAATGCACTGGAGTAAACCCGCTCAAACCATTACAAGTGGTTTCGGTTCAGTTGGCCAAGGGCGATATATACATCCCCTGCAAAAAAGGGTAATAACTCCGCATGAAGCTGCCAGAATACAAGGCTTTCCGGACTTTTTTGATTTCTCCAGTGTAAATCTTCGAGGCGACTTACATACAATGATAGCTAATGCGGTTCCTCCTAAAATTGTAGCTATTATTATTGCGTCCTTATTTAATGATAAATTATTTAAAAATGGCAAAGGTTAGCATTACTAATGAAAAGAAAGATGCAGCTGAAAAACAAATCATTGATGAACAAGTTCTGGCTGACTATGATACAAAAGAATATCCAGTAGAAATTATTGTACAAAAATATTTAAATGGAATTGAAGATGATATAAATGAGTTATATATCCCAAGCTATCAACGGGAATTTGTTTGGGATGAGAAACGCCAATCAAAACTCATTGAGTCCATTTTAATTGGCCTCCCAATCCCATATATTTTTACTGCGGATAGAGGAGAACGATTTGAAATTGTAGATGGTTCACAAAGAATCAGAAGCTTGTCTGCATTTTTAAGAAATGAATTGGTTCTTCAAGGATTGGAAAAACTTGATAAATTAAATGGTTTTCGCTATAACGATTTACCTCTATCGCGCCAGAAAAGGTTCAACAGAAAAACCTTAAGATTAATCGAACTTACTGAAAAAGCTGGCGTTGATGTTACAAACGACATATTTGAGAGAATTAATACTGGAAGTGATGTTTTGAAAAAAATGGAAGTTAGAAAAGGCGTTTTTGCGGGACCCTTCTACGATTTTGTTTCCGAGTGCGCATCTCTTGCAAAGTTTAACAAGCTCTGCCCAATTAGCGAAAAAGTAAGAAAAAGAGAAGAAGCAGAAGAAATGGTGCTAAGATTTTTTGCGTATTCTGAAAGATATTTAGTATTCAAGCATCGAGTAGATGAATTTCTAAATGATTATATAAAGGACAAAAAAAGCAGCTTTGACAAACAATTACTCTTGAATCAATTTGTAAATGTTTTAAATTTTGCTGATGATCATTTTCCATTTGGCTTCACAAAAGGTTTGGGACAAAAAACAACTCCGCGAGTAAGGTTTGAGGCTTTGTCAGTTGGAACGAATTTAGCTCTTCAAAAACAACCCAATTTAACTCCAGCAAGTTTAAATTGGTTAGATTCAAATGAATTTAAATTACTTACTCGATCCGATGCTAGTAATTCCAGACCAAAAGTAAAGAATAGAATTGAATACGTAAGAGATAAATTATTAGGGTAATATGAAAACAGTAATACAAGATTTTGAAAATCGTGTAAGGGAAATTGAGTTATACTTTGATTTCTTGCAGGACATAATCATTAATAAAGCAGAACTATTTTTCCCTTTAAAAAAAGGAAGAAAAAATAAACTTATCGAATTAGAATTAACTAAAATATTGCGAGCTAATGGTTTTTTATTACTGTATAATCTTGTTGAATCATCAATTAAAAAATCAATTGAGGAAATTTATAATTCGTTAAACAAGGAAAATGCAAACTATAAAGATGTAAAACAAGAAATTAAAAAGAAATGGATTGAACTAAAATATAAAAATTTCAAGCCTGACACTTATGTCACAGAAGAAATTTTTAAATGTATTTCTAATATTGAGAATGATATAATTTCAATGACATTTAGCTCAAAGAAAGTCATTAGCGGAAACATAGACTCTAGAAAAATACGAGATTTTTCTGAATCATATGGATTTTCATGTAAGACACATTATACAACAAAAAACGGAGAAAAGCTTTTAGTTGTTAAGTCTAAAAGGAATGACTTAGCACATGGAGATATCTCGTTTAGTGAATGCGGAAAAGACTACACGATAGAAGATTTAGTTGCTATTAAAAAACAAGTGATTTCATATATGCGTGGTATTATGAAAAACGTGAATAGATATATTGACAACAAAAAGTTTCTACTTGCTTCATGAATATTTATTTTTAATTACGATACAAATTAAGAATTTCCCGTGACTGATATTTTTTCAAAAGAGAAGAGAAGTGAATTAATGCAAAAAGTTAGACGAAAAAATACTCCTCAAGAAATTCTAGTACGCAAATTTCTATTTTCTGAAAATTTTCGCTTTCGAAACAATGTTAAAAAGCTACCGGGCTCTCCCGACATAGTATTACCAAAATATAAAGTTGCTATTTTTATTCATGGATGTTTCTGGCATGGACACTCTTGCAAAGCTGGAAACCTCCCAAAATCTAATATTGATTTTTGGATTCAAAAAATTGATTCCAATAAAAAAAGGGATAAGAGAAATAAATATCATCTTAAAAAATTAGGATGGCACATTATAATAATCTGGGAGTGCAACCTCAAACAAAAAAATAATATGGAAAAGTCGTTGCTTAAACTTTCGGAAAAATTACAATTTTATAAAGCCAACAACTATTACCCTTCTTAACGAAATAAAAATATCAATTTGTCGCCAAATTGTTTTAGAAGATATTATATCCCTTCTTAGCAACTCGTACAACAAACCTCTGGCACTGCAATCAGCAAAGAAGTTCTCAATATGCGATAATTACCAAGGTCACTGGTAAAAGGCCGCGGGCCATTATCATCAACAATCTTGATATTACCCTGATCATCCGGTGCCTGCTGAAGATATGCATACCGCTGCGCTCTTGTTTGATCGATTGCTGTATTGCTTGCCTGGATTATATTTTTAAATTGCTCAGCAGTGAGTGGAGCTGCATCATTAGCCAGGTTATTATTTTTCAGGAACGATGCTGATTTTGGTTGATAATATTGCGGGTTAGCCAAAAAGTTATCATAACCAGGCAACATTTCAACACATAATACACTCAGTGGACTGTCCAGCGGAAGTCCATATAAAGCAAGCAGGTCTTCCACTTCCTGGTTTTGCCAGGCAGTAACGCCATCCGGCGTTGCATCCGAGTTCGTATTCAGTTTCGCGATATAAGGATTATACACTTGCGGAATAAATAATTTCCTGTCCGCAAGCAATACATTTCTTTCATCACTATCGTCAGCCATACGCACCTGCGCATAAAGCAAAGCCCATATCTCCGTGCGTGGAGGCCTTGCCGTTACATTGCGCCCGTTGAAAACAGTTTGCGCATAAGGTGCGGTAACTGAAATATAATCTTCATTGCGGTTTGGCAAACAATATAATTGGGGAACCGGGTGCTGAACACCTGTATTACGCAATGCCCTTCCAAACCGGCCCTGTGCTGTGCACCATGGGATCTTATGCCCTACCCTGAATTCATAAGTGAAGAAACCAAACATCTCCAATGAATCCGGATGTAAACCAGGAGGAAGTGGTACAAGAAAATGTACATCGCTGTCATTCGCCGGTATCATTTCCTGCATGGCATGTAAACCGGTTTTATCGTCACTGCTAACGGTACTGATTATGCGGATAGGTTCCGGTTCAATGGGCAGCGCAGGTTCCTGCGGCGCTATCAACAGGTCCAGTTCCCAATGCGCCAACAATGTATCGGGAGCATAAGCAAGCATTCTTGCATAATACGCATCATTGGGATCTGCAGGAGGCTGATCAAATTCAACCCATAAATATTTCTTCCTCGTTTCGGTATTTGCATATTCTTTATCCCGAACATATTTACTGAAAGCCATCCCTGCACTGACGATTTTCGGCATCTGTTTCGGTATTGTAGTAACCGGCATATGGAGATATAAAGCAATATCAGCGTCATGAGGTGGTGTCACGGCTCCATCCTGTAAATAATTCACTGCGACCCTGTATGAAACATAAATTTCATCCGGGAATTTTTTATCATCGTCCTGTTTTGGTTCTACTGCATCGAGGAAACAGCAATAAGTCTGTGACCGATCGGGCTGCGTCAGCGCCTGGATATTGATCGCATGTTTTAATTCAATATCACCAACCTGTTCTTCTGCAATCGCTGCAGTCACAGCTGCGTTGGTCATGATATCTTCTGCATCGAATGTATTTAAGAAGATATCACGATCTGTAAATCCCATCAATTGCATGGCATCACGCAAAAATATTTTGCGGCGATATACATCTATGCTCACGGTTTGCACGCCATCCCAGGTCCAGTCACGATCAATTAATAAAGTGATGGGAACGACCCAATGGTTCAGCAAATCATCTTTTGTTCCAAATGTGATGCTTGTATTATCAGGCGCAGCGGAATGACGAATAAATCTGCTTACGCCAAACTGCCAGCGCTGTCCTTCATTTCCGAGCAATGACATTCCTTTGCTCCCGGTACCAATCGCAGCCGACAAGCGTTGGATCATATTCGGAATTCTATCCTCCGAAGCCAGATTAGCAACCAGGAATTGATTGATATCCGCAGTAACCATGAACGCTTCATCGGGCTGTAGATAAATGGCGCGTATCATCATCTGGTCACCGGTAGGCTTGAATAAATTTATTTCTGTTATTGCGGCTTTTCTTGTTATGAATGATGAGGGCATTCCTTTTAATTCCGTTCTGTTGGTGTCATCGGGATTTTTCCCGCCATAATAGTCGGGTTTTGTTATTGTCACCGGTCTAACGGTTATCCTGATATCTCTTGCTGCTGGCAATACGAGATCTGTTCTTTGATCAATATCCGTTTTACCGGAAGTATTGAGACCCAGATCGGGCAATTGCTTGCTACCCGTAAAATTTAATACAGGTGCATCAATAAAAGTGAAAGGAACATCTAACTGGATATCAAAATTTCCTGCGGGGAAAGATCTTATGGTCGTGTATAATAAAGCGAAATTATCTTTAGCATCTCTTTTGCGGATGGTTGTATCCATTCCGAGTGATTTTATTTCGATGATCACTTCCATGCGATCCACATCCGGGTCATACAAACCAATGCTTCTTTTCAAATTATTATCAATGACGTCGTTGCTATCATCGATTAATTTTTGTACTGCATCATTATATCCGCCGGTAAACAAAATACCGGGATAGCCTAGTAAAGGACGTTTCACACTCAAAACATTATTCACAAATATGTCAGTATCCTTTACCGGAATTGGCGTAACGAAATTGAAAGTCTGCGGAATCACATGCCTTACAAAAAGACAATTTGTGATGGGTGAAACAGCATCGTAAAAAGGATTATCAGCAATTACAGGGCCGCCTCCTGTTATATCTGCCATGCGCACCCGAAATTCGTATTGGTGCCCGTATAATAATTCAACCTGATCCAGGCCGGCTGCTTTATAAAAATCATGCTTTGCCGCCTTGAAAGGCTGCTCACCAGGAGGATCATATTCATTGGTAACACCGAGATGATTTTTATCTATCTCATCCTTATGATAAATGGCGATTGCATCTTCATCCTGTAAAACAAGACTGTTACCGATCCATTGTGAGAAATAAGAAGGTAGCCAAAAATCTCCTCCGTGACCATCCAATTGCGCAGGATATACTTCAACGCCCATTTCCAGTTCATCATTTTTTTTGCCGATCAATGTTGCATCGAGAAAAACATCTTTATCATAACGGACACGGCAAAGTGGAATCCAGTCATTGGGATTCATTGGATCATCACTTTTTTCCCTAACATCAATGCGGTATTGATATACGCCCAATGGCGCATCCGGGCGTTTGCCTGTTGAAGGATCGGCGCCCAATTGCCTTGCATTCCATATTGCAAGCTGTTCATCATCCCAACCCATCCTGATTCCAATATCATTGGTGACCGGATGCTCATCATCCTGTTCTTCCTTTATCAAACTATTGCTGACGGGCTGGTAATTATGAACGATCTTACAAAAACCATCATCATATTCTGCGGCTTCAATAAACATTTCATCCAGTATGGATGATGAAGGAGCAACGGGATAATCCGGTTGTGGTACCCCGTTATCAATCAATACAGGAAATTCAACGGCGGCAAAAAGATTTCTTCCCGCATTTAAATCCAGTTTGGGAATGCGGGCCGCATATCTTTTTGTATAAGTCTGATCATTTTGCGTAGCTGTAAAATAACTGCAGTCAGGATGCAGATCAACATATAACCAGCCGCCATTCTTATAGGTATTATCAGCCAGATCGATTTTAAGTTGTTCATGAATAAAACCGCATTTTTTTGCCAGCTCCTTATGGCGCAAACAAAATGCAAAAACCTTTCCCCAGCTTGTATCGTCCGTACTTTGTACGAAACCAGGAGGCGCGACGGGGTCAGGATTCTTTTTCACCGCGCAATGATACTCATCACCTATCATACAAATATCTTTATTGCGCGGTGAAGTGAAATTGAAAGACTGCCTGTAGGTATTGGGTAAATATTTTTTTACGGGTAAGATATTTGTATTGTTTGACCGCGCCGCCGGGTCCTGCGGACTCATTGTTATTTTAAAACGGCTTTGCAGTGAAGTGAAAATATCTGTTGCTTCAGGAGACATTTTTAAAGCAGGTAAATCGTATGGAGTTGACGGCAGCAGATCCAGCCGCGGGTAATCGTCCGGCGAATCAATAACGATTGCCTGTAAGCGCAAATTACAATCCACCCAGGCAGGAGATAATGCATTCAATGCGTCATCCAGCAATGGATTGAAATTTCTTACCACAATCAGCACATTCAGGTATAAACTTTTACCCACGTGTTTTTGAGGAAAAGTCATTATGCTTAATTTCGAAATCATAGTTCAACAAATTTTGATAATGATGCAAATATTTTTTGTAATCATTCTTTAAATTGTCTACAAGTACATCTGGCTGGCAAAAACATTTGATGCACACCAGGCGTCCGCCAACTGGCGGACGCATTTCTCTTTGTTGTATTTTTCTACCGACCAGTCGTCCCTATCGGGACGAGACTCTGCCATTTTTTTGATCAACTTTTTTAATAAATATTATATTCAACATAAAAATCCAAATATGATTTAATGTCCTGTAGGAACATCTGGTTGGTAGAAACCCTTAGATCCAAATCCGACGTTCCGTAGGAACGTTTGATACACACCAAGCGTTCCTACGGAACGCAGTTCCTCGATGTTGTATTTTTCTACCGACCAATCGTCCCTACGGGACGAAAAGAATTTTTATTTTTTGTCCGATGAGTCGTCTCTCTCGGGACGAGGTTATGCTATTTCTTGTGATCAATTTTTTAATACATTTTATATTCAGTATAGAAATCCAACTATGATTTAATGTCCTGTAGGAACATCTGGTTGGTAGAAACCCCTAGATCCAAATCCAACGTTCCGTAGGAACGTTTGGTGCGCACCAGGCGTCTTGCCTGAGGCTAGACGCATTTCTCTTTGCTGTATTTTCTACCGACCTGTCGTCCCTAACGGGACAAAGCCTATGTTTAAAACCAAGCAAACCCTGAGTTATGTTTTCCATCAATCGATATCTTTTTGAAAAACGATTTTTTCATAGGTCAACTATTATTCAACCATCTTTCCTCGGGTTAAAAAACTCACATCAAAACGTTATGCCCCTTACATCAGTCATTGCATCGTGACGAAATTCACCTTCAATTCATGTCCCGTTAGGGACATCTGGTAGGTAGAACCATCATATATCATTTTCGACATCCCGAAGGGACGTTTGGTAACTATTTCTAATATCATTTTAAATAAATATCATGAATAATAGCTATACACAATTGCACATTTAATTCATATTTGCTGTACGTTATCGGGCGGCTCTTATTCATCCTACCTGGAAAGAAAAACTACTTCAATACATCACAGGTATTTTTCAAAAAAATAAACACAAAATGATTCAGATTAACAGCATGCCTGATCATATTCATATGCTTCTCGGCTTCCGGCCACATCAATCCATTTCATCCATCATTCAAAATGTTAAATCAGAAAGTACCAAAAGGATCAACGATCAAAAATCAACTCCTTTCAAATTCGCCTGGCAGGAAGGATATGGTGCATTTTCTTATTCAAAAAGTCATTTAACGGACGTCATCAGATATATTCAGCAACAGGAAGAACATCATCATAACAAAACATTTTTACAGGAATATAAAGATTTTCTCACTGCGTTTGAAATCGATTATGACGCACGTTATATTTTCAAAGAACCTGAATAACCACCAATCGTCCCTTCGGGACGAAACCTTGTCGTTATTTTTTTCTACCGACCAATCGTCCCTACGGGACGAAGCTTTGTCTTTATTTTTCCTACCAACTAATCGTCCCTACGGGACGATATTTATTAACCCTATATTTCTTATTCCTTATTCCTCATTCCTCATTCCTCATTTCTCATTTCTTATTCCTTATTTCTTATTTCTTATTCCTTATTCTTCATCATGCTATCTGTCTTGACTCCTGCCATCTTTCCGTATCATGTATGTCTATAACAAACAGCACGCTTACATCAATCGAAAAAGTAACCTGTGCGATACAATCTGTGCGCTGATCCGGTCCTGATATAGTTTTATGTATTTTACCGGCAGCTTCAATCTGGATGGTAATTGTTACGAGCCCGCCAATCAATTCCGCTCTTCCCCGGAAAAGAATAAATGCGCCAACTGTTATATCAGTTTTATCAAGAGATATTTCGACACCGACAGCATAATATACACTCACATTGCCAACCACCGGTATGCCAACCATCAGTTCAATACCAAATCCCATTTTCAGGTATAGCGCGGGGCCTTTCACAGTATCGGCAGATATACGTAAAGTAACTTGTCCAACGGCATAAACAGTGGCGAGTGCAAGACTCACACACATCACCTCCAATTTGCCACCGAATTCAATGAAACCGCCAGCGCTTAATCCCGGCAATCCATCCGGTGGAACCGGAACGGCCAAATTGAAATACACACCTAATTTCAAATTCGCCTGCAGTCGTAGCGGAGTTGTTGGTCCATCGAGATAAGCAGGCGGAAACTGCAGCACCGGAATTTCTTTATCAGCCTGGAATTTATATTCCCAATTGTTGGGACTATTACTCATCGCTATTTTCAAACCCTTCTTCACGAGATCCGCATAGTCGGCAGAAGTACCGATTGCTTCCAGCACTTCAAGAATTTCAATAATTGGTTTGAGATCTTTTCCGGGAATTAATTTTGGGCCCTTGAATTCCGGGACATCACCTTTCTGCGTATCAAATTTTCCCTGGATTAAAAAAAGCCTTTTCATTGTTACAAGGTCAACGACCATTGTAATATCGTTCATCTTGTTCACCCATTTATTTACCTGGCTGTTGAGATCCATATTCAATTTGCCATCACCCAAACTATTTCCATCTTTATCGGTGCTCGCATATTCGACATAAACTTTTAAAATACCGGGCTTATCAATAAAAGTGAATGATGCATTGGAAGGAAATTTCTGTTCCAAAGATTTGAGCGTATTGGTAGCGGCTTTGTCGACCATCTGGTATCCTTCATCAATAATTTTTGTTGCGCAACCAGCTAAATCCATATCTATTGATGGCAGATTATCCAGGTTAGGAAAAACGCCTTTACTATTCAGCAGGCGATAAGCGTCTCCGAGATCGGGTTTGGTGCTGTGCAATAATTTTTCTCCAGCATTGAAAAAAGGATTTCGATAAAGTACTTTTTGCGTATCCGTGTTCTGCAAAAAACCAAATTGAGTGAGGCGGTCTTCAGCAAGTTTAAATAATTCAGATGCTGCGGCCATTTCTTTTGGAAAAGCGCTGTTTAAAATATCGTCTGCGCTATTTAATACTCCTTTTCGTATCAATGGTATCACCGTATCCGTAATCGGATGAACTTCTTTGGATGATTTATCATGCGATACAATACTCCAGCTTCCATCCTTTGGCAGTACCGGCATTCCTTTCGCAGCAGTAACAAAAACCAATTGGTTGGTTTCATCCCTGCTATGATTTACTTCTACCCTGCTGATACGCATTTTTTGTCCGCTGCCATTTGTATTTACGATCGTATCCACAGGACCGCCCAAACCATTTTGAAGATCGAGCAGGTTTGCAAAATCATCTGGTGAAATGATCACGCCTCTTGGAGCTTTCTGTAAATAACCGAGCATTTTTTTGGAAGGAATGAATTGTCCCTGTGGTACACCGCCTGCTCCGGCAGGAGTACCATCGATATCAGTTATAAAAACATCTGCATCAAAATAAACAGGAATGAGTTCCTCATCAAGATTTACTCCACCCGCGCCGACAGGCACAGCTTTGCCATCGTTCGGATCAACATATACTCCATAAGTTTTATGCCATGTGATTTTATAAGGAGCAAGATTATTCTCTACAATATTTCTTACATTATAAACTCCTTTCACCAGTCCCGGATGAAAAATATAATTTATTGTGGGCTCGTCGAGCGTCGAGAAATCATAAATACCATCACTGTCTGCGCGCCATCCGCTATCGACACGATATTCAAAACCTGTACTGCTGCGATACATCGTAATTGTTCTCACCACTCTTATTGCCCAGGGATAAATGATACTTCTTACCTGGATAATTTCTTTTGCAACCCTCCCGCGCCAAACATCGAAGATGGATTGCGAAACCTGTGCGATCTGTGCATTATTATTTAACCAATGACTGAATACCTGTGCTCCATAACCGGTAAAATCATAACGCTCGACAGGAACTCCTCTGTCGATAATTCCGTTGTTGGCGAATTCGAAATTGAAAATATCCGTTACTGTTTCGCCGAGGATACTCCAGGTTCCCGGAGTAAATAATGAAGACACATTAAATTCCTGTTCCGTATTGCCTTCAAAAACTTTATTGTTTTCTGTTGGATTGATACCCGCCTTCGTTGCAATCTGCATTCCCGCTTCGGTTCCATTTTGGAAACTGGCTTTTATCAATTCAATCTTCGCGCCATCCGCATTTGGTTTTGGAAGATAATGATTTGATTGATTGTACCGCCCAAGTGATACCATTCCGTTGGGCAAAGTAAACACGCTCCATGCCTTGAAATTTTTATCATTTTTATAATTGTCCACCACTTCATTCGTAACAGGTATGGGAGCTAATGTTACCGGTTTATTACCTGTATTTCCAATCAGCGTAGGAATACCATCATTATCATATTTTAATATTCCAAAAGGCGGATCCTTGATTGCATTGAAAGGTTGGGTGATGTTCAGCACCGGTTCCCAGCTTATCTGGGGCAGTGCAAATATTCTTACAAAGCGACTGGTAGCAACAACATCCATTCCCCTGATGGCGAGTGGATTTTTTGTAGTATCAATCGGTTGTACCGTAAATGTTTCACCAAAAATAAACTGATCATTTATAAAACCAACATTGACGCCAAACAGATCTGCGTTTGTACTAACATCCAGGAGGCTGAATAAGCCATGTTCTCCAAGCCTGTCATTACCGCGTCTGGCTGCAAGAGATGACATTTCTGTTATCTGCTGGTCGGTGATTCCTGCAGCTTTGTATTGACTGACTAATGTTTCTGTTTGCCTGAAAGCATTTTCCTGTGTATGCAGGTACGCCAGGTTTTTATTGACCAATAGATTCAATGGCACCTGGGCTGACTGAACATCTTCTTTAATTTGCAAAGTCTGCAAATTATTATTTGCAGGAGTAGCTATATCACCCCAAATAAAATTTACATCAGGAGAAACATCATCGTGCCAGGTCATGAAGCAAATCAGTAGTTGCCTGATGGCAGTTATTGGGATGCCTCCTTCTTTATTGTAAGATCCATAAATCCTGTAAATGCCTCTGAATATATCAAGGTCCGCGGCATAAGGATCAGGCAGTGTTGGAATGTATCCTAATAAACCAAAACTGTCAATGAGTATTGCTTTACTGAATTCCTGCTCAGTTTTCAATTCTCCTATCAATAAAAATCCGGTGGGTGGGGAAACAGTCAGCAATGCATTATTCAATGCGATGGCCTGCGATTTAAATGTTATGATTTTCAGATAAGGATTCCCGTTATCAATAAGGAGGTTATCATCAAATAAAAAAACCAGCTGCAGGGCCTGTGACCAGCTAAGCAGGTAAATTGTTTGTTTGCTGTTTAATGCAAAAGGTTTTCCAGCTACGTTAACCGGGCGGTTAATTGCACCTGTACAATCCGTTATCGCCATCACAGCTTCATTCCCTGACTGTAAACAATTATAGAAAAACAAAAAGCTGTTGCTGTATTGAAGGTCGATCGTATTCCACTGGTCGTTATTATTTTTCCATAATTTATATTCCTGTTTTGCATTGATATTACCAGCTTTTAAATCTGTGATTGAAATACGGCCAGGTTCCAATAATATCCATGGGTTGCGAAGATTTATCCATTCCCTCATTTTCAGATTAATATCCTTCAAACCAATCCAGCTTGCTGATAATCCTTTATCCGTTTGTATCATCATTGCACCAATGCCTTTTGCCTGCAGCGGATTATTAGTATCCATTACCGCAGAACTCAGGCTCCATGCAGATTGCATAATGGACACAATGCCTTTTATATTGCACACATCCGAGAGACATTTCGTTGTATCAAACTTCGTTTCTGAACTTAGGTATGGAATGCATACCCTGTTGAATTGAGGTAAATAAAAAGCTGGCGTGTTCTTGTCAACCGTAAAATTATCCGGCTGCTGATATAATACCCATAAAGCGTCGCCTGCACCAAGTATCTTACTGCCCGTATCGTTAAAATTTACTGTGAAAGTTTGAGGCAAATGAATGATGGCATCTTTCGCATCAATGCCGGTATTATCTGGTGAAACAGAAGAATCATTTTGTTGTACCAGTTCTAAAGTCAGCGTAACTGTTGTGCCGGGCGGAACAATCATTCTTCCGTTTTTCAACTCAACATCATTTGTAAAATGCAGCGTTCCTTTTTTTACAGTAAGTCCGCAGTATTCGTTATCAGGAGCTGTTGCGGCAAGCAAATGCGAATTGATCCATATACTTGATGCAGGAATGGAATAGTTTTTATTATTATTAAAGAAAAAATAAACCCAGGAAACTTCCAATGACATAACCAATGCAGGTTGTGCGGCGCCCTGCAGATATAATTGCACGCCAGGTATCACTTTATAGAAATCCCACCAGAATTTCTGGCCAACGTTATTGAGAAGCGGGCCGATTGTTTTTTCAATCATTGCACCGCGGGCCCAATCAGGTACACTTCCTTTAACCTGGCTGCTGATAAAAGGGACCTGGCGACGAAAGGCTCTTATTTGAGGAGCATTTTGAACAGATTGCTCTGCAGTTTTTAGAATATCATTCAGATATTCCATATCTGCTGCATCCAGATGATGGGTAGAAAGATTTTCCAATGTTTCAAACTGGAAGGGCTGCCTCATTTCCCCGGCGGGCTGCTGTTGTAAAAGTACAGTAGCGATAAGTTCCTGGAATTGTTTCAATTCACCAATAGATGGATTATTAGAAGCAATAAACTCTCCAGTAAGTTGCGACAGTGAGCTGATCAAAGGATGATCGTTCATAAAAATAATTTACCGGTAAAAAATATTTCAGCAGTCCAGATATACTACTGGTTGGGGTTGGGGGGAACCTGGGGTGAATCAGAAAAATGAGTGGTCACAATAACTTTTTGAAAACCCTTCCTTTTTCCGGTTCAATTGCTGTTGTCGGGATATCACAGTTGGAAATTACATTCTTATTTTTACTGGCAGGGAGATATTCTTTACAAAAAGATTGACCTGGAAAAATAAAAGATCAGTGAAAAATCATCGGAATAAAAAATAGTCAGGGGTAATTATTAAAACCAATTCGTTTCTTTAAGGGACAAGTCAATAATGGCGGTAAAAAAATTCCTGTTCGTAACAATAAGTTTAAGAGCTAACTATTATAAAGCTATAGCTTTAATATTAATACAACAATACTCTTTTTGTAGTATATCAAAAAAATAATGTTGATTGAGGACGTAACGTAAAAATACCGGGGGTTTGTACTAAATGTCTGAACCCTGATTGAAGGATTGAAAGATTAGCATGATAGGTTTTACAAACCCAGAGAGCTGGCGCAAGTGTTCCTGCAGGGCATTCGTGAGACCAAATAATTTTGAAGCAGTGCCCTGCAGGACTACTTGTGCCTGCATATCGACAACCCTGTTTGCATCAGTCTATAACCTCTTTACATCACCGTTTTTTTCTTTAATAGAAAGGTTGATTTTCCATAATGCAAACACCCGTTTTTCGGGACATTGTATTAAAAAATTATGAGCAGGAAATATAAATTCAACGATCAGGACCAGCTCTATTTTATAAGTTTTACGGTAGTTTACTGGATCGATTTATTTACCAGGAATATTTATAGGGACACATTGCTTGACAGTTGGCGATTCTGCATGGACAAGAAAGGCATGGAACTCTATGCGTGGTGCATTATGACGAATCATGTGCATATGATCATTGGTTCTCATCAGGATAAACTGGAGAATATTATGCAACAAATGAAAATGCATACTTCAATTAAACTAAGGGAACAGATAATGAGTAATATGAAAGAAAGTCGCAGAGAATGGATGATCGAACTAATGCAAAGAGCAGGCAGAAAGAATAGTAACAATAATGAATTTCAATTATGGCAACAAAATAATCATCCAATAGAATTGATAACTCCTGCCATTATGCATCAGAAGCTTGATTATATTCATGACAATCCGGTTAAAGCAGGCATAGTGGAAAGACCTGAAGATTATTTATACAGCAGTGCGAGAGATTATTATGGGATTAAGGGATTAATACAGATAGAGCTGTTGGATCCAATACTTGAATAGCAGTGGGAGTCCCTGAAATGCAGGCACAAGTAGTCCTGCAGGGCGTGAATTCAAAATTATTTGATCACACGAATGCCCTGCAGGAACACTTGCGCCAGCTCTCGAGGTTGCAGCAATAAGTTAAGATTTTTATTGAAAATCCTGAATCACTTCCCGGATTGATGCCCAGCCCGTCGGGCTTTTTTTATATCGCACATATACAACCAGCGCGCGACCTTTAAACAATAAAGGGTCGCCTCCGTTTTTGGGCGTGGCTTTGATTACAAAAAGATTGGATTGAACTGCTGTTTCACCCTGGAACAAAAGACTCTCTTCCCGGTTTTCCAGGAATTCCACTTTAAACACTTTAAATGTTCCGATTAAATCTGCTTCAACAGCATCCCGGTTTTTTAAGTATTTATCAGGGCTGAGTGATTTGATTACATCAGGATGATGATATGCAATTATTGTTGCAATATCACCATCCGCAAAAGCAGCTCGTAAAGCCACACTTGTCTTCTCTAGTAAGTCCCGGTCTTTATTTGATCCACGATATGTTTTGGTGGTAGAACATCCTATCGCCATGAAGACGACCAGCATTAAAATCATCAATGGTTTCATAATTAAATTTTAATAATAAATATTATTGAAGGATCACGCAATGCTATTGCTCATGATTTTTTTTATTCGATTCTATTGCTCTGATTAAGTGATTCACTGCTGCATTGATCAGGGCATCTGTCATCACTTTTTCTTTAATATGAATTTGAGTCAGCAGGCGAATGGCTTCTTCACATAACTGCTGATGTTCCGGGTCCGCTGCAATCCATTCATTCCATATTTGCATGGCTTTACTATCTGTTTGACTGTACCAGGCAAGAAAGCTTTCATCCATTAAAAGGTCTTCTACCCTTGCATATTTCAACTATGTATATTTTATACGTGTTATGCATAAAAAAATTCGCGCTGAGCTAACAGAAAAAAAGTTAAGAAGCCTCCCCCCAACCCCCTCCGGTGGAGGGGGAGTAATTTGCAACTCTCTAATATTTCTTTAAAAAGAGATTTGCCGTTCACGCCCCCTCCACCGGAGGGGGTTGGGGGAGGCTTCTTACCTCGTAATCCTTTCCCTTTCGTCTTCTGATCCATTTTGTTTTCTTTGTCCCTTTAAATTGTTATCACCAAAAGACCTCGAATAAGTAAGTTTTATTATTTGTGATTTCGCGGATTCTGTAGTGATATAGACATGACTCTTTATAAAAAATGCTTCCTGCGTGAGAGACCCATAGTAAACATTGATATGCTCATTCCTTAAAAGATCAGAAACAGATAACTGGAAACTTCCTCCATTGTTTTTTAATTCTTTTTTGATACCTAAATTCAGGACACCGAATCCGGTTACTTTAACTGTTCCGTTATATGAATCTGAATTGTACCATCCGGAAAGTTCCGCGGAAAAACTTTTTGGAAGTTTGAATGTCTGGGTAAAGCTGAGAGAATATCCGAAATATTTTTTTTCAAAAGGATATTTAGTATAATCTCCTTTGTATTGTCTCAGCCCGCCCGCGAAACTGTAATTCATGCTCCACCAGTTGTTTATTTTAAAAGGCAAACTGGTTTGAAAAGTTATATTATTTTGCCAGTCGAGATTTTGGGGAGAAATAAGCAGCATGTCCCTTGCGGGGCTTTCTGTTAACTGGTATCGCGTAATTGCATCATCATCCCTGCTGAAAAGAATGGAAAATGAGTACGCCTTGTAGTTATAACCAAGTTTTATATTGTTGGTTATTGTTGGTTTCAAAAATGGATTTCCTGTATAAACTGCAGTGGGGTCACTATAACCTACATACGACGCAAGATCATTATAAGAAGGTCTGCTGATTCTCCTTGTATAAGATAATTGCAACTCGGATTTATCATTAATCTTTTTTGAAAAGAATAGACTCGGGAAAATTGAGCCAAGTTTTCGGTTGACTACATTATCCCCGGTTTTTTGATTGTCCATATTGGTGTAAGAATATTCGTACCTCGCTCCTATCGTTAAACTGGCTGATTGGTTTATCTGCCAATTGACAGAACTATACGCTGTTCCGATGCCTTCCTTCATAAATATATCATTAGAGGTTTGCGTGTTGCCTGTCAATACACCATTCAGCAGACTTTCTATTCCTGATACACTTGAACTTCTTGTATAAGCACCTTTGACACCTGTTTCTAATTTTATTTTTTTACTCAATTGTTTTGTGTAATCCAATTTGAGTACGCCGACCTGTATCGTTGTGTTTGCAAACCCTTTTTGTAAGGGCGAAAAAAGACTTTGATCGGTGCCTGCCTGTATTCCATGTTTATTTATAAAAGAACTTTGCACTGCATATGGATCATTATTATTAAAATAGAGATAGTCCATATCAAAGTTGATCTTCTCTCCTTTATTGATTTCTTTTTCAAGATAAATGGAGGATACCAGGTTTTTCCAATGATTCTTTCCTTTATTATTTCCATTAAACTGCAACAGGGAATCCGGCAACACATTAAAGCCGGCATTGTTAATCGTAGTGGTAGATGAATTGCTGCTATTATAAGTAATGCTTCCTCCAATAGTCGTTTTTGAATTTAATTTTATATCGATACCAACGGTTGCATCATGATTATTCTGTACGCGTTTTGTTGTATCCCAAAATATAACGGCTACATCCCCGCCGAGAAAAGGCATATTCTGGGAACTTGTGATAAACATGTCGCTATAAGTCCTGTTATGCGAGAATGTATAAGAACCATACAAATTGATGTTCCTTTTATTATGTGAAAGATTAATACTACCGGTTCCTTTTTCTCCCCAACCATAGCCACCCGTTACGGAAAGAGAACCGTTCGTTCCGGGTTTTTTATTTTTCTTCAATACAATATTGATCAGTCCTGCATTTCCTTCTGCATCGTAATTGGCAGGAGGAGTTGTTAATAATTCTATTTTTTCGATATCATCCGCGCTCATCCCGTTTAATAATGAAACCACTTGTTCCATCGTCATGCGCAGGAGTTTTCCGTTAATCATAACCATCACTCCGCTTTTTCCGTTCAGGGCAATGCTGTTATTCCGGTAATCCAGCACAACACCCGGGGATCTTTCCAAAACAGCTAAGGCAGAACTTCCTTTTGTGAGTATGCTGCTTTCGACATTAACAATCATTCCTCCTGCTTGCTGCTGGTATAAGGGTTTCTCGGCCCGGACAATAACTTCTTCCAGTTGTTTATTATCTTCTTTCATGACCCTTGTTCCAAAATCTCTACTTGTTTGAGAGATGCCGATCTCAAATATTTGTGAATCCCAGCTTTGATAACCGATGCTGCTTAATCGCAGGATATAATCCCCCCGCATGATATTTTCAATTTGATATTCTCCTTTTTCATTTGTTATGGCAGCTTTTACGAGGGAAGTATCATTCGCCTTCAAAAGAAGTGCATTGGCAAATGCTATGGGTTGACCTGCGGCGTTAACGAGTTTCCCAGATATCTGGCAAAACGAATTTTGAAAAAAGCAAAATAACAACGGGCTAATGAGCAGGATTTTCATAATGTTTCTCTTTTAAAAACAAACTGAACATGGTTCGTATAACAAAGAAACAGGAGTAGAAAAAATCTAAAAAATTGCAATGATAACCGGCGGGATATATTTGATGAAATACATAAGCCTGATCAAAATGACCATTTACTCATAAAAAGCAGGCAGATTTACCATTCATGTATCGGGAAGGTTATTTTGTCAATTATCTACGCGAATTCACATATTGTAAACAAAAAATCCGCAAAATTTCAGTAGGTTCGAATGAAGTAATATTAGGATGAATAATTCTGTACATAATCAATCAAAGCAGAACTGGATATTGAGGTACAAACTTTACCATATTCCTTTCTGGTTGTTATATAACTATCTCTGGTGGGCCGTCCAATCCGCCGCTCCTTTACAAACTGCCACCGATGCATTTTTTTCACCATACACCGTAAAATTTAGCTTCTATGTTATTTTCCAGGCATCGGCTGTCTATTTCAATTTATATTTTTTAATCCCCAGGTATCTTGAAAAAGGCAGGTTCGCCGAATACATCATTTATCTTTTCATCACCATAATATGCGCGGCTTCACTGATTGTTTCCGGATACTATTTAAGCCCTTTTTTAACAGGCAGAACCTATGAACAATTATTTGGAGAACGTCCATTCAATTTTTTTCATATTTTTATTGGCAATCCATTGCCCACCACTGTGGCGAGCACCACGCTTGCCATGAGTATTAAATTAGCGAAGAACTGGATCCAGACGCAAAGAAGACAGCAGCTGCTCGAAAAAGAAAAATTAGAAACAGAGTTGAATTTTTTAAAATACCAGTTCAACCCGCATTTTCTTTTCAATACCATCAATTCCATTTTTTTCCTGATCCACAAAAACCCCGATATGGCCTCTGCTTCCCTGGCCAAATTTTCGGACCTGCTGAGATACCAGTTGTATGAATGTAATGACAAACAAATACCATTAAGTAACGAGATTACCTATATGGAAAATTTTATTGAGCTGGAAAAACTCAGGCAAAATGATAATATGGAAGTTATCCTGCAGGTAAATAAGAAGAACACAGAAGGCTTTGAAATAGCCCCTTTTATATTAGTGACTTTTGTTGAAAACGCATTTAAACATGTTTCCAAACATACAGATAAACCCAATTGGATTCGAATAAAACTGAAACTTGAACAACAGCAATTGAACTTTGTTGTTTCGAATAGCACCTCTCATAGTGCCTCCACTGATGTCGTGCATTATGGAGGCATTGGATTAAAAAATGTTCAAAGAAGATTGGATCTGATTTATCCCGGACAATATGATTTAAATATTCAAAGCACCAACAGCAGCTTTGAAGTAAGGCTCAGTTTAAATTTTTCTGAATTCATGATATCACAGTCCATACAGAAAACGGCATAAAATAATTTGTGTGATGATAAACTGCGTGATTATTGATGATGAACCGCTGGCACGTGAAGGCATTGCCAACTATGTAAGGGAGATTGATTTTTTACATCTTATTGCAACCTGTGAAAACCCTGTTGAACTCATAAAATTATTGGACAAACACCAGGTGGACTTAATTTTCCTGGATATCCAGATGCCAAAATTAAATGGGATCGATTTTTTAAAAATGGCGCAAAAACCTCCGATTGTTATCATCACTACAGCTTTCCCCAGCTATGCATTGGAAGGGTTTCAATTAAATGTGCTGGACTATTTGCTAAAGCCAATCACTTTTGAACGTTTTTTCAAGTCGGCAAATAAAGCGAAAGATTATCACCAGCTCATTACTAAACCTGCTAATCCGGAACTTGCTAAAACAGATGATACCGATCATTTTTTCATAAAATGCGGAAGCAAATATGAAAAAATTCATTTTGCTGATATCCTGTACGTACAGGGAATGCAAAATTATGTAACCATATACACGCAGAAGGGGAAATACATAACGCTGCTGAATCTGAAAAATTTAGAACAGAATTTAGAAAATAAATCTTTTATCCGCGTTCACAAATCATATATTGTTTCCATCGACAAAATAGAAGGCATTGAAGGCAATGAGATTTTTGTACAATCATCCCGGATCCCTATCAGCAGGAATTACCGTGAGCAGGTTATTAAACAGGTTGTCGAAAATAAATTGTGGGACAAGATAAAGTTTTCATGAAGTTTTTTTGCCCAAAGAAGGTGTAGGGTATGGGGTTTAAGGTATGACATACCTTAAACCCCATACCCTACACCTTCTTTGGGCAAATATCATTTATCGTCCATCTTTCCCGGGCCATATACAACCTGTCCGTTTCTTTCACCTGTATGCCGACCATTTTCGAATGTAATTTTTCCATTTACAAGAACATAATGAAACCCGATGGAATATTTGTGGGGACTTTCATAAACTGACATATCTTTTACTTTATCCGGATCAAAGATGACGATATCCGCTGCATAACCTTCCTTCAACAATCCCCGCTTCTTCAATTGAAATTTTTGTGCAGGCAATGAAGTCATTCTCCGGATGGCTTCTTCTAATGAAATAATTTTTTCTTCCCTCACATATTTACCGAGTACCCTCGCATTGGTTCCATACCCTCTCGGATGTGGAACGCCTTTATTAAAAACACGGATACCCGCATCACTCGCAAACATATTGAACGGATATTTCATAATATATCTTACATCTTTTTCACTCATTCCGTGATATATCATGGAAGCGCCTCCTCCTGATACCATATCCATTACCGTTTGGAATTCATGTATCGCATCATGTTTTCTTTTCCACAATAAATTGATGGCTTCAATGCTCTTACCATTTAGTGTAGTATCGGCTTTATAATATGCTATCATGGCATAACCCAGATGACTGAGTTTTCTTTTCTTTAATTTCTGCATCATGTATGCTTCCACGTTATTCCTCACTCCTTTTCTTTGCAGCCTGGCTATTATAGAATCTCTTCCATCAGCCAATACCCATTCGGGCAATAAAATATTTAATGAAGAACTGCTCGCTGTATATGGATACTGATCAATGGTTACATCAAGACCTTCTTCCCTTGCGCGTTTTATCATGCTGATTGTTTGATTACTTCTTCCCCAATTTTGCTGGCCGCTTAATTTGAAATGTGAAATTTCGATTGGAATATTGGCCTCCCGGCCGATAGCCAGGGCCTCATCGATTGCCTGAACAACACTATCTCCTTCATCACGCATATGCGAAGTATAGATTCCATTATATTTTGCAACCTGTTTTGCCAAGGCCACGATTTCATCAGTATGGGCATAGGTTCCCGGAATATAAATCAACCCGGTCGACAAACCGACTGCTCCGTCTTTCATTGCCTGTTCCACGAGTTGTTCCATTTTTTGTAACTCCATAGAAGAAGGAGCACGGTTGGCTTCGCCCATAACGGCTTTGCGCACATCATTGTGCCCGATCAGGGAACCCACATTAACGGACAACCGAATACTATCAATAAAAGAAAAATATTTTTTAAGATCAACATTTGACAAACCACAATTGCCCGTGATAACAGTTGTTACACCGTCTGCAATAAAATTATTTGCATAAGGATTTTGTATTTCATCGTCTTCAATATGCGTATGCACATCAATAAATCCCGGTGCAATGACCAAACCTTTGGCATCAATTATTTGATTTGCCTTGACATGACTGTTTTTACCAACAAAAACAATTTTACCGTCATTGATCCCAACATCACCATAAAACCAGCTGTTCCCGGTACCATCCATGATTTTCCCGTTCTGAATAAGGATATCAATGCCTGATTGGGCAAAGGAATATTGGCAAAGGCATAAAAAAAATAATAAGAAGTTCATATTTGTATTCATGGGATTTCAATGAAACAACAGGAAGTTAACAAAATTATTATCATCATTACATGATTATTGAGCCTCGAAGGGCAATGTTTTAAATAGGATTAGGAAGAATATGCGCATACAAAAGGCTGTTATATTTTAATGTCCCGTAGGGACATTTGGTTGGTAGAAAATATTTAATGCAATATCTTTCGTTCCGTAGGAACGTCTGGTGCGCACCAAGCGTTCCTACGGAACGCCACATCATTTGTAGCATTATCCTACCGACCAGCCGTCCCTATCGGGACGGGATTTGTGAACATTCTACCTAATCCTATATTCAATAATCAACATTCAACACTAATCAACATTCAACACTCAATATTCAATTTCGAAACTGTTTAACTGAATGACATTACCCCTACGGGAATATATAAATAATTTTTTGTGGAATGCTTAAGGCGGTGGCATCGGGAACAGAAAAAGTTAATAAATTTTTGATACCGATTATTTATGATTAAACATCTATTTCAATTAATTTTCCGATTTATAAAGAACTACCAACTTGAACAATTTTTTTCCATCTATCGTACGCTCGGAAAATGAATTATTACAGATTCACCAGCTTAATAAGGAAAATCTCAGATCGGTAATAAACCCTGAAGAACAAACCAGTGAAGGATTTGTATCCTGGTTATATTCGATGGAACTTTTAAAAAAAATGCATGCCGTCGCTCCGAGCATCATCGTAAAAGATGAAACTAAAATTGCCGGCTATGCATTGGTGGCTCTAAAAGAAATGGTGGCATTTCATACCGATTTACAAACCCTGTTTTCCCACCTCCTTCAACTTCGTTACTTAAATCAGCCGCTTTCCCATTTTACATTTTATTGCATGGGACAGATCTGCGTCGATAAAGACTATCGTGGTATGGGTGTAACAAAAATGCTTTACGAAAAGCACAAAGAGGTCTATAGCAGCAGTTATCAATTACTTGTTACAGAGATATCGACCTCCAATATACGCTCTCAAAAAGCGCATGAAAAGGTCGGATTTAAACCAATTCATAACTATCGCGATGATTTGGATGAATGGAACGTAGTTGTGTGGGATTGGAGGTAAAACAGGGACCGGAAACAGAGAATTTTTGAGAATTATGCCTTGATAATTTGAGAAATAAATTCTACATTGCATATAATCTGACAGGCAAGGAATTAACCCCCGGAATTAAGTTTGATATAAGCCCTACAAGCGTTTCATTTAAATAGTCGTCCAACTTCCTTCAAATGGCATGTGAATTGAGCATAGTAGGTTTACTCAATTCTTACAGAGTCACTATCTTATCAGAACCCGTCGTAACCTTTCATAATTTAATGACAGAGATTAAATCGGTATGATCCGTTTGTTTTCTGCTGCGTGAAATTTTCTCTGTTATTATTTCAGTCCAATACCAAATGTAATCCTCGTTGTGAATGGATGCAGTCCCGGCCATTTACGATCATCCTTCTTTCTCCATGAAATATTTATTTATGATAAAACGTCAACAAAAAACATTTTCTTTAAGATCATTTTTCTGGAAATTAATGCAAAACCATAAAAAGGTTCTCGGCTATACCGGAAGCTTCCTTTTAATGGCAGCTGTTTTTGGTAGTTTAACGATCATGCGAACGAGCTCAACAGATTTATTAAAGCTTATACAGTTTTTAGCATTTTTTGGAATGGGTTGTGTAAATGCTACTGCTTTACAAGGTGAAAGCGGTTCTTTCTTATCCCGGAATTATTTCCTGGGATATTTACTATATACTTTACTGATATCAGGTGTCATTTGTTTATTTCTTACAGGCATCTATTACATTTCGAACTCAGATAAGCTCATGGCTTTCAGCAGTGCTTGTGCTTTCCTGGTTCCTTTTCTTTTGACACTGGCCTGGTTTTTTTATAAACATATTCCCAAAAATTATGAGTTGGCGTGGAGCGATTCGGAAACGTTGCCGGACGAGCTTGCCCTTTCTTTCCGAAATAAAATCCCTATCCGTTTCCAGGTATCCAGGGAATATTTTGATATGAAGGAAATTGAATTTCCCGTTACTGTTTCATCATGGGTTAAGCTGGGCATATTATTTCACCAGTTTATCCTCGAACAAAATAAAAATGAATCCTGCCTGATTGAATTGACAGATGAAGATCAGTACCAATATAGTTGGGAGTTTTATGCGGAGAGCATGGGTGGGTTTATTAGCAGGCAGCTGGACCCAAAATTAAATGTGAGAGAGAATAAGATAATTCAAAACTCAACAATTGTTGCAAGAAGAATACGCCTTAAGCCGGAAGTAGAACATGATGAAGTGATATTGCCTGCTTAATTTATAATGCATTAATAATACATATATGATTTTCAAAAACCTCGATGAAAAAAAAAGAATGACCTGGATATTTGCGGGATTTTATACCTCAGCCGCAATGCTGTTAATCCTGATCTTTACTGTTTTCTGGGACAGCCGCAATGGGGAGGGCAATGGCATTGCAAAAAACATGCGTTTATCCGGAAATGAGCAACTTACCCAGATGGATAATCTTCTGCAGGACCACCTGAATGGTTTGCAATACCTCGATAAAAAATTTGCGTCGTTACTGATAGATTCCGGGATGAATGCAAATTTTGACACAACCTATAATAAAATCCGGAATGCAGAATCGGCATTTAGTAATGCCATTGACAGCATTGACAGGATAACTGTGAATGCGAAATATCTGGGAAAGTTCAATCAAATTATTTCCTCCTATAAATCAGCATTGGAGAACCGCAAGCCCATGGATGATATGCAGCAAGGGGTAACTCTCGGGTGCAAACAGATTAATAATAATCAACAGGCCCTCATAAAATTTAAAACCGATCTTTTGAAAAAAGATAGCAGTATTGCAGAGCTTAATGAACAATTGAAACCGGGCTCTGTAGACAGATATGCTGTCAGTTTCCCGAATTCCGATTTTAAACTTTTAAGGAATGAAAATAAATACCTGAAATCGGAATTGAAACTTATGGAAGCCAGATTTGGCAGCCAGCGTAATTCGAAAAATTCCCTGACTGATGAAAATAAAACAATCGTCAATGTAAAGTTAAACGAACCGGCCAAATCCAAAATAGACCGCAGCAAAGAGACCGGTTATGAAAATACAAAACGACAGTAATATTTTCAGTAAGATCGCAATCTCATAATCCTGTTTTTTTTATTCATCAAAGCCCTTATTTGAAGTTCATTTTTATATTTTGTTGAAGAAAGATGAGATCATTTTATCTTAAGCAGACTTGCATTGATTGCTACGATAATGGTGCTTATACTCATTAATACTGCTCCGGCTGCCGGACTTAATAGTATACCTGTTTTATAAAGCACACCTGCGGCCAGGGGTAATGCCACAACATTATAACCTGTTGCCCAGGCAAGGTTCTGTATCATTTTGCGGTAAGTGGCTTTGCCAAATAAAATCAGGCTGACAATATCTTTAGGATTACTGTTTACCAAAACGATACCTGCTGTTTCAGCTGCAATATCACTGCCTGAACCAACAGCAATACCAACATCGGCTTGTGCCAGTGCAGGCGCATCATTGACTCCATCTCCCGTCATGGCGACAAACTCTCCTTTGCTTTGTAAATCTTTTATTTTTTCCAATTTTTGATGAGGCAATACTTCGGCAATAAAACTATCCAGGCCTAATTTTTCACTGACAGCTTTTGCGACCTTATTATTATCACCTGTAAGCAATATTGATTTGACATTATTTTGTTTTAAAGTCCTAATCGCATCTGCTGATTCAGGTCTCACCTCATCAGATAAAGCAATATATCCTGCCAATTCATTATCTATAATTACAAACACGACGGTTTCCGTATCATTGGATATAAAACCACGAGGAGTATTTATATTATTTTCTTTTAAATAACCGGGACTGACAACCAATATCTTTTTGCCTTCTACCGTAGCTTCAACACCTTTACCAGTGATCGCATTAAAATTTTCTGTTGCCGGAATTGTGATTGCCAGGTCTTTTGCTTTTTGAACAATCCCCGTTGCAATTGGATGTTCTGATTTTTGCTCCAACGCAGATGCCAGACGAATGATTTCATTTTCTGTTAACCCATCTTTCAATGAAATTATTTTTGACACTTCAAATTTTCCTACGGTTAGTGTCCCGGTTTTATCAAAAACAATGGTGGTAATTTTTCTTGCATTTTCAAAAGCTGTCCGGTTTTTTATCAGCAATCCATTTTTGGCCGACAAGGCAGTTGATTTTGCAACAACCAACGGCACGGCTAACCCTAAAGCATGAGGGCAGCAAATAACGATAACGGTAACCATTCTTTCCATAGCAAACGCCAAAAGTTGCCCGCTTAAATACCAATATAAAAATGTAGCGATGCCTGTAACAATTGCAATGATGGTTAACCATTTTGCAGCCTTGTCTGCTAATAACTGTGTTTTAGATTTTGATTTTTGTGCATCATCAACAAGCTTTATTACTTGCGCGAGATAAGAATCTTTAGCCGCATGAGAAACGATAACTTTAATAGAACCGTTTCCATTAATCGAACCAGCAATTACTTTATCGCCTGTTATTTTTTGAACGGGCTTCGATTCCCCGGTAAGCATACTTTCATTCAGGTAGCTTTCTCCTTCTGATATTATTCCATCGGCTGCAACTTTTTCGCCGGGCTTTATAAGAATAATATCTTTTTCTTTCAGTGTGTCGGTCTTTACATCATGAACCATACCAGGCATTACCATGTGAGCTTCAGATGGCATCAACTGCACCAATAATTCCAGTTCTTTCGACGCTCCGGCCACAGATTTCATTTCTATCCAATGTCCCAAAAGCATAATCAGGATTAAGGTTGCCAGCTCCCAAAAAAAATCCATACCCTGCAAACCAAACACAATTGCAACGCTATATATATAAGCTACTGTTATAGCAAAGCCAATCAAAAACATCATCCCCGGATTCTTAGTTTTTATTTCATCAACCAAGCCTTTTAAAAAAGGCCAGCCACCATAGAAAAACACTACTGATGATAATGCAAATAAAAGATATGGAGAACCTGTAAACTGCCAGTCAACACCAATAAATTGCTGTATCATTGATGATAACAGCATGATGGGAATGGTAAGCGCCAATACAATATAAAAACGTTTTTTAAAATCATCAATCATCATTGCATGGTGGTTATGCCCTTCCATACCCATTGATGGGTTATCTCCATTGTGTATGGTGCTGTGATCCATTTTTGAATGATCCATTGCTACCATTTTTATGGGTGTTTCGGGATGATGCTGATGTTCCATATAATTTGTTTAAGTGGCTTATCAAATTTTATTAAAGCCAGGCAGGGGAACCTGCCCGGCACACTTAAAACCTAATTACCTAT
>Ga0137407_10000236_pt1 | contig 39508 bp, 32 predicted proteins | sample CZOMad2_2_16fung_FD_108410 | JGI IMG/M metagenome (GOLD analysis project Ga0137407, IMG submission 108410) | Vadose zone soil fungal communities from Angelo Coast Range Reserve, California, USA - CZOMad2_2_16fungal (Illumina Assembly) | ecosystem: Environmental > Terrestrial > Soil > Vadose... | reverse complement strand
TTAATCAAAAATCGGCTTAATTTCCCTGTACAATTCTTAGCTGATATGAAAGACAATACCAAGCGCCGCCTTTTTTTAAAGAACTTCACATTAGGCAGCATCGGAGCTGCCATGATGCCATCAATAACGTTGAAGGCTAACCGGCAAAAGTCTGAAGATGCAAATGCGGATAAAGATAAAAATGAACCTGCTCCGGGAAAGCGCAAGTACAATGAACCATATAAGGATGAAAATCTGAAACACCTTGCCTTCCCGATTGGCGGCATTGGTGCCGGTATGTTTTGCCTCGAAGGCACAGGCTCTATATCGCATATGAGTATACGCAACAAACCGGAAATCTTTAATGAGCCTGGCATGTTCGCTGCGATTGCAGTGAAGGGATTGAAGAATGCAGCGAAAGTAATCGAAGGACCTGTTCCGGAATGGAAATTATTCGGACAGCCTGGTACGGGCAACGGTGCGGCTGGCACAACTTTCGGGTTGCCTCGCTTTAAAAGCGCAACATTCACTACCAGGTTTCCTTTCGGCACGATAAACCTGCAGGATGAAGATATACCGATGCATGTTCAGATAATTGGCTGGAGTCCTTTCATTCCTGGCGATCAGGATAATTCAAGCCTGCCTGCCGGCGCATTGGAATATGTGTTTAAGAATACGAGCTCGCAAAAAATTGATGCAATATTCTCCTTCAATGCAAAAAATTTTCTTGCCTCTGACCGGCAATTTAAAAATGCGATCAATAAAATCAACAATGGATTTATACTTGAACAGGAAGGAACAGCAGAGAAGCCGCAGTTACAGGCAGGCTTTGCCATTTTCACCAGCGATAATAATACGGTGGTTGATCATTGCTGGTTTCGTGGCGGATGGTGGGACCCGATCACGATGGCGTGGAATACAATAAAAGAAGGACAGGTAAAATCCAGCGAGCCGGTGGAAAAAGATGCTCCGGGCGCTTCTCTTTTTGTTCCATTTTCTTTATCACCGGGTGCATCAAAAACAATCCGGCTGATGATGGTTTGGTATATCCCTGAATCATCCGTTCATGTCGGTGAAGTAATGAATGACGAGAAAAAAGATTGCGATCCTGCTTCTGGTTGCTGCGCTTCACCAGCGGACCTGGGTGTTTCCAACGGAAAGCAAAGTTCTTCTCCCAATTATAAACCATGGTACAGCAGCAAATTCGATAATATTAAATCAGTGGCTGATTATTGGACAAAAAATTATGCTGGACTATATAAAAACTCAAAACTTTTTTCAGATACTTTTTATGCAAGCACATTGCCGCCGGAAGTGATTGAAGCTGTTGCTGCGAATATGACCATTCTGAAATCGCCGACTGTTCTGCGGCAATATGATGGGCGCTTATGGAGTTGGGAAGGTTGTGGTGATGATGAAGGTTGCTGTCATGGTTCCTGCACACATGTATGGAATTATGCGCAGGCGATGCCGCATTTATTTCCTGCATTGGAACGCACATTGCGCAATACAGAGTTTTGTGAGAACCAGAATAAAGAAGGCCACCAGGGGTTTAGGGCAAATATGCCTATCAGTCCGTTAAAACACGATTTTCATGCTGCAGCCGATGGTCAAATTGGCGGCATCATGAAAGTATATCGCGAATGGCGCATCAGCGGAGACAGCCAATGGCTTGAAAAAATTTTCCCGATGGTTAAAGTCAGCATGGACTATTGCATCCGCACATGGGATCCACGAAGCAAGGGCGTTGTGGAAGAACCGCATCATAATACCTATGATATTGAGTTTTGGGGACCTGATGGAATGTGTACCAGTTTTTATTTGGGCGCACTCAAAGCGATGATCGAAATGGGCGGTTTCCTGAAAAAAGATATCAGCAAATACAAGGATCTGTATGCAAAAGGAAAAGAACAGATCGAAACCAAACTCTACGATGGAGAATATTTTATCCAGGATATTGAATACAAGAATTTAAACGCTTCCGATCCTGCCAAAGCAAGATCATTTGGTGGTGAATATTCCAAAGAAGCGATGGACATGCTTCAGAAAGAAGGACCAAAATATCAATATGGACTGGGCTGCCTGAGCGACGGAGTGCTGGGCGCATGGATAGGAAGGATGTGCGGACTCGATGACTTTATAGATTCACAAAAAATTAAAAGTCATCTAACGGCCATATATAAATATAATTTTAGAAAGAGTCTCCGGGAGCATGCCAACCCGCAACGCCCTGCATATGCGCTAGGCAATGAAGGCGGACTGCTTTTATGCACCTGGCCAAAAGGCGGAAAACTTTCTCTGCCATTCGTATATTCGGATGAAGTATGGACAGGCATTGAATACCAGGTTGCATCTCATTTAATGCTGATGGGAAAAGTGAAAGAAGGACTTGAAATCGTACGTGTTTGCCGCGACAGGTATGATGGGCGGATACGAAATCCTTTTAACGAATATGAATGCGGTCACTGGTATGCACGGGCAATGTCGAGCTATGGTTTATTACAGGGCATGACAGGTTTGAGATATGATGCGGTTGACAAAGCATTGCATATCGATTCAAAAATCGGCGACTTTACATGTTTTCTTTCAACAGCAACAGGTTTTGGAAGCGTTAGTTATAAAACCGGGAAACCTGTGGTTCATGTTGCTTATGGAAAAATTGAAGTCAGTAAAATATTTGTAGGCGGAAAAGAAATGAAAATATGATTGTCGAAAAAAACAGGATTGTTTCTATTGACTATATCATGCGAAATAGCAAAGAAGAGGTGCTCGAAAACACGATGAATACCGGGCGCACAAATTATCTTCATGGCTCATCCGGGATACTCGGATACCTCCAGGCACAACTGGAGGGCTTGCGGGCCGGAGATAAAAAAATGGTGAGTCTTCCAAAAGAAATCAGCATGACAAATGATGATTATTCTTTCGAGGTAACTATTTACCGGGTAAGAGAGGCGATGCAGGAAGAATTGCAGCTAGGGTATCCCGTTATGGTAGATTGCCCTGATGATTGTGATTGCTATCATCCATCGGGTTACAAAAATCCACATAATTACATATCATGAAAATACACCTGGTAAATGGATTCCTGGCCAGTGGAAAAACGACAGCGATAAAACAGGCATGTATTGAGTTAATGCAGAAAGATATCAAAGTGGGAGTCATTACCAACGACCAGGGAATAAAACTGGTTGACGGAGATTTTTTTGAAAGTCTTCAGATTCCGAACAGGCAGGTAGTGAATGGCTGCTTTTGTTGCAATTATGATCAGTTTGAAAGCAATATGCAATCATTGATTGGAGCCAATCAACCAGATATCATTTTTGCCGAATCCGTAGGTTCATGCGCTGATATCGTTGCCACGGTATTAAAACCTTTGCAGCATTTTCACCCCGATTTCGATCTCAGTTTCTCCGTTTTCGCCGATGCGCGTTTGTTGTTAATGCTTCTGAAAAATAAATTCTCTTTGTTTGACGAAAGTGTAAATTATATTTATCAAAAACAGCTGGAAGAAGCTTCTATCATCATGATCAATAAGATTGATTTGCTAGCGCATGAGGAACTCACTGAAATAAAACAACGGATAGAAGAAAAATTTACCGGCAAAAAATTCCTCTTTCAAAACTCTTTGGATCCGGGCAGCATCCGGAAATGGATTGCTATATTGGATAATTCTATGTTTAAAAATGCTTCAACTTCTTTAGAGCTCGATTATGATATTTATGGATCCGGCGAAGCGAAGCTTGCCTGGGTTGACCAGGAAATGACAATTTATAGCGCTGAAAAAAATGCATTGCAGGAAACTGCAGATTTGACCATGAATATTTATCAAAAATTAAAATCATGTAACTATCCAATCGGACATCTTAAATTTTTATTAAACGGGGAAGACAAATTCAGCCTGACGACATTATCAACTCCGGATGCAATGATTGTAATAAAAAACCTACCGGCCGATACAGCAACCTTATTGATGAATGCAAGAGTACAAACAGCGCCTGAAAAACTCTCACAACTTGTTTCAGATGCTATTGAAGAAACAACCCGCATATCCGGCTGCAAAATAATTGTGAACAGTGTGGCTGCTTTTCAGCCTGGTTATCCCAGGCCGACGCACAGAATACTATGACGAACTAATCAAAAAAATGCAATTAGAATTTAGTTTTTCGTCAATAGAAAATATTGGATCCTCTCCGGCACAGAGGTTTAAATTGACCGATACAAAATTACAGTTTACCTATAATATGCCTGTTTGATGAATGGTATAGTCAACTCATATTATTTTTATATTTTTATTGGTCAACGCGAATCGGGATAATCCCACGATTCGTTTTTCTTCAACTTTTGCCAGGAGCCATTTGTAAAACTTATTGATAAAAATAATAAGCAGGGTAGTTGTTCAAAATATTTTGATGGGCGCTACTCACGGGGGATGCTTTTGCGTTCCCCCCTTTATTTCGCGCAGAGCTGAGAAAAAGAGGACAAGGTACAAGATGCAAGGAACAAGGCTTAAATTCTAAAACACTTTTGAAATTTTAATTTACTTGATTCAGAAATCAGGTTTGTACCTTGTACCTTGCACCTTGTATCTTATACCTTGTTTTCTTTTACTTCACATTTGCAATTCCACTGTAGTCTTTTGCTGCATCGTATAATATCAGCACCCAATCCTGTCCATATCCGGATGAGGGCGGGATAAATTGTTTACTGCCTTCATTGGTTGTAACCGGGACTGCTTTTGCTTTTCCATTTCGCGGATCGTACCAATAGCCATTCAGTTCTTTGCCGGTTATTTTTCCCATGATAACAGTAAACGTTTTGCCGGCTGTACTATATACCATGAGGTAATCGTTACCTCTTGTAGCCTGAATTCTTTCTGCAGGACCATAATCATTTTCTTTGATGATGGATTGATCGGGTACACGTTCAATCATAGGAAAATTTTCCATCAGCCTGCGAACGAATATCATTTGTTTTGCACCGGGCAGGTCGAGTGCTTCAAGCCAGTTGAAATGGGGACCATTGACAGGTTCATATTTGGGTGAATGAAACTGCCAGATATCGTGACAACCATAGGTATGACCAAAAGCACCGGCAAACAAATCGAGATATGCGGATCTTCTTACATCATATGCATTGGAAGTACCAAGATCTTTGACATTAAAACATACAGGATGATCTTCATAAATCGGTTCTGCATCCATCACTGGTTTAACAGGCTGCAAATTATATGTCGCCTGTATTCGATTATAAACTTCCGCGTCCCTGCAATGTCCTGTTTGAAACATATTAAAACCCAGCCATGCATCCTGGTGAAACCATTCTGCCGAACCCAGTTTATTCGGTTGGGGATGAAAACTGATGATTGCATTATTGCCCGTTGCTTTCATAATGGCATTACCCATCGAACGCCAGATGGCAATATCATGTTCCCCGCGCGGAATACGGTCACCACCCAATATCCAGATAATATTTTTCCTGTTCTTATAACGGTTTGCCAGCCATGTTGTATAAACTGCTGCATTCTGCTCATTAAATATTTCAGGACCTGTGCCCCAGCGATCCTTAAATATTTTATCACCCCATGTTGGCAATATTGCAATATTGATATTATAAGAAGCAGCCTTATCAATAATATAGTCTACATGTTCAAAATATTTTTCATTGGGTTTTGTGGGATCATCATTTATCAACGGCGTTTCGCCATAAGCGTTAGGACTGTGCAACCCATCAAATTCTGCCAGCATCACTGCCTGTATTACCGTGAAGCCTTCTTCGCTGCGTTTTTTCAGGTAAGTATCTGTTTCGGCCCGATCGAGCCGGTGAAAAAGTTCCCAGCCTGTATCGCCGAGCCAGAAAAATGGTTTACCATCTTTAAGCAGGAACCGTTTGTTTTGGCTGATACTGAACTGTGCGAAGGCTGAACAGGTAGTGATTGTAAATAATAATATGAACAGGTTTTTAGTCATTGTTTTTATTTTGCCTGATAATATCATTGAAGTTATTTCAAATGGTGGATATTATACTGCCTCCTTTTGCAATAATGAAACGGCGCTTGCATAATTACAGGATTAGAGAGAATATACTGTGATGTACTGTGCGCCTGGTTTGCTGGTTTCATTTGAATTTCTTTTTGAGCTTAGGTGAAAAGTTCGATTCGTTTTAAGTCCACGAATATGCACGCAAAGGCGCAAAGGCGCAAAGATGTTTTTCTTTGCGCCTTTGCGTGAGCATTTAAAAAAGTTGCCACTTAAATACTTTTCTCAAATCATCAACAATCAAGCACTGAGGAAATTATTTTCGTCTTCTTATTCTGGTTATAATCAACATTCCAGCCACCCGGAATTAATTTCTTATCGCCATAATTGTCGATATATTTGATTTTATTCTAGCCTGAATAATATATTACAATAATATTTTAGCAATGAAAATAAAATTTCCTTTGATATTATTCTGTTTTTTGGGTCTTAAATGTTTGGGTCAGACTTATATATCTTTTGCACCCAGCTTAACCAATACAGCAGGCACCCTGGCCGAAAAATCAAATTTTGCTGTGGAAATAGGGAGACAGTGGGATGTGTTTAGTTTAGGCCTGGATTTTGGAAAAACAAGTATGGGTAAAGTGACTGGCCGCGATACAACTGCGTATTTAGAACTTCGCCCCAACCTGAACGTATTTCAACAGGGCAAATTTACCAATACCTTTACAGCTGGTATTGGATATATCTTTAACGCAAAAGAAAACCTGATGACGGAGCTGACTTCCGGTATTGAATATGCGTTTAATCAGAAACTGCATTTCAATGTATTTTTCGGGCAATATTTTTATAGTGGAAGGGAATCGGCCAGCTCAGTCACTTTTTTTGGCATCTCTGCTATGTGGTATTTTTCTCCGAATGCAAGTGAGTCATTGATTCATAAAATGCAAAAAACTTCCCCTCCATAAAACGTTTTTTTGTTTTATCAGGTCCACAAGAAAATAGGTTCCATAGATATTTTATCTATGGAACTTATTTTCTTATATATCAATCCAAATGCAGAGACCTTCTTGGAAAAATTTCTCCGGCGGGATGATATAAAAATAAATCATTGGGCGGCTTGAATGGTCGTTGCAGCAATCGGCCAAACTCCGGGTTGCGGAAAACTTACTCCTTTATTTAAGCCACGAGTGTTTCCATCCACGCCAAAATAATACAACGGCCACCCTTTATAAGTGAGTTGTTTTTTGCCGAATACAGTTATGGAACCAAACTTGGTCTTGTCAAGTGCCGAAGGAATAACGACATTATCGGTTTCATAGATTGGCCAAATGCTATTGTTTGAAAAATCCGGGCTCGTCCAATTATTTTTGTTCGGGCCGTCGAGGCTAAAAGTATAAAGTGTTAATCCTTTTCCGTCACTAAAATAAGTAGTCGTTTCGTCGCCCTCCGTAAAGTTTGCTTTGTAATTTTTCCCGTCATGCCCGACGAGTTGGGAGCGGACGATCATAATAGTATAGTCCGGCTTGCCTACAAAAAAAACACCGGATACATTGTCACCCAAAGTTTGACCCGGTTTTTCCGGTACGTTTGCTCCGTTTGTCAGGGGTGCAAAATAATATAAGGGCCAGCCTTTGTAAGTAACCTGTTTAGTGCCGGCTTGCGTAGTTGTTTGACCAAAATCTGCACTATTCAAACCTGTTCCCAATTTATCCGGACTTATATTGTCAACGTTAAAAACAGGCCATGTTAGTGCGCAGGCTGCGATACAATGATTTTTTCCATCTGCATCATTGGAGAAAAAATATAATGTTCGTCCATCTTTATCTACAAGATAGTTTCCAAGTACATTATTCGATTGCAGTGAAATTTCCTTAACTACCGGTTGCGCCGGTGGGTTATTATTATAGGCTGTGCTTTTATTACACGCGGATTGCGTAGCAATTATTAAGAAAGCTACAAACATCAAACTGATACATAATCTCATTTTCATCTAATTAAAATTTATTTTATTTTTTAAAAATTGAATACAGCTCCAATACAAAATTTAGCCGCGGACTATATTTGAATTTGGTTACGCTGATTTTATTCTGGCTAAATGATACTGCAATCAAAGCAATATGGTTGCTTTTGATTTGATCGATGAAATTTATTTTGATGAATGGTGATGATTGTTAAATTTTTGATAGTGCATTTAACTGTATGATTGTTCCAATAAGTTTTTCTGTTGAAAATACCGTTTGGATAATTGCACACACCGTAAAATGGAATCCGGCTGCCGATTGATCATTGCCAGTTTATTTTTGCCATTTTGCATTATACTTTTGCACTTCGAAATATTTAACTATCCTTCATTTGATGAAACAAATACAGCCATGCAGAGGCCTTTGCAATTGTAATGTTGATATATGCGGGAATAGGGCAAAGTAAATTTTTGAGACAGAGAGTAATCGGTTTTTTTTCAGCGAAAATTACATGATGCTCTTAGCCTCAATAAAAAATTAAAAAACATAAAAACTTAAAAATTGAAAAACAATCATCTTTTCGTCGCAATCATTCTCGTGTGTAGTATGGCGGTAGAAAACAAGACAAATGCACAAACATCAAAAAATGTTTCTTTCCTGACCAATGCAAAAACAATGGAAAAAACACTTTCCATTTTTGAATCCTCCGGTTCAATCAATATCAGGGCCATGCGTGATTTCAAAAAGTATTATCCAAATGTGGATGGTGAAAAATGGTATTCCTTCAGGGATGGCTTTGCAGTAAAATTCAATGAAGCCAATATTCCGCATATGATTACATATAACCGGATTGGCAACTGGCAGTACAGCATTGCTTATTATGGAGAGAAAAAACTTCCGGAAGATGTGAGAGCGCAGGTAAAAAGCACTTATTACGATTATTCAATCACGATGGTCGAGGAAATCAAGGCGCATCAGCAAACTGTTTACCTGGTGCATATGCAGGATGAATTTACCTGGAAGATTTTAAGAATCAGTGATGGAGAAATGTCTATCATAGAAGATTTTAACAAAAACTAATTATCAGGAAAAAATTAAGCAGGTAGTTGTTTATTGATGTATAATGAATGAACTACTCCGGGGGATGTTTTTACATTCCCCTTTTGATTTTAAGATCTGCGTTCAGCAATATTTAAACTAATTTCAAATTTATATGTTGATGACTTTTTATAATTTTTACAATGATTTCAAACAATGTATCTCCTTTATTTTGTTTTGCTAATTCTAAATCCATCTTAACGCCGTCAATATTTGAAGGGTGGCAGGTTTTCAATTTTGCTTTGATGTATTTAACTGTTTCTTTGTAATCCAGGTCATTTTTGCTTTTACTGCTGTTTTCCCAAATTATTGTAATCGGCTCTTCATATTCATAAACGCCAAAACCTCCTTTCATCACGTCATTACAGGCATCTAAATTTCGTCCAATTTTCCAATCAAGATTTTGGGTAAATTTTCTTTCTACTTCATCATAGAAAGTATTGAGAGAAGAAAAATTATCTCCATTAAGTATAACAATTATTTCGCTCATATGGAATTAATAGAAATATATATGCGTTCTTAAATATTTTAAGTTGCCATATTATTAGAAGTTTGGGCCGTATAAAGTATCGTTATGCAAGGGCGCTCCACATAACCGCAAAACTTTTCGTTTGCAATGATAGCAAGTTGTTGAAAAAACTGTTCACGTTGTTCAGGTGCAAGAGCCTGGATAGGAGAGAATGTTCTATAGAGTTTTACAAGACGTGCTGTATCGTATGTAAGTGTCCATTTCCATATGTCCACCTCGGCGTTTTGAAAACCCGCTGATATAAGATCTTTCAGACGTTCTTCCTGGTCAAGAGCAAAAGGATAACCTTTCTTATTACCATGTGAAGGACTATCGGGAGTTTTAATAAACAAATGATCGGTAGCAGCCTGGAAAGCATCATATTCTTTATCAGAACCAAATTGCGTCCACCACATCGCCCACCATCCGCCGGGCTTCAATGTTTTATAAACTTTTGCGAGCGCAGATGACTGCTCTAACCAATGAAAAGAAGTTGCGGCAATTCCGAGATCAAAACCAAATGAAGTCAACACGGCATCCTCAAATAAATTCTGATCTATATATAATGCGTCATCTGAAATTTCACGTCGAAGAAAATCGGAAAGATTAGGATCGGGCTCAATTGCAAGCAAACTGGATATGCCAAGTGCGAGAAGACGACGGGTCGCTAAACCTGTGCCAGCTCCGATTTCAAACACTGAAGCTCCGGATAATTTTCCGCATCTATCGGTCAATCGTTGATAAAGCGCGTCTGGATAATCTGGCCTTGCCAATGAATAACTAACCGGATCATTTCCGAAAGCTTGTCGACCATAAGTAAGTGGAAGTTTTGGCATGAGTTCTTTATGTCTGTGTTTGGAGTTGAATGGTTGATTGGTTGATAAGTTGAAATGTCAGTGTCTCTTTCAACTTATCAACCAATCAACTATTCAACTTCTTTGCGAGCGCTCGATTTATCTAAGCCTCTGCTTCCAAAGTAAGAACAGGCTGGCTTTTTTGAGGTTGATCTTTCTTTGTTTTACTTTTTACGAGTGTGCTAACACGATATATCATAATCACACTTAAAACAGTAATGCAAATAATGATATAGCCTAATGTATTATAATGCTCCAGTGGAGCAAACTTGCTTTTTTGAATTACAATCATACCGGCAAAAGCCGCGGCAATACCTCCCGCTATTTGCTGCAGTGAAGCATTGATACTCATAAATGCACCACGATCACGCATTTCAGGAATGGCAGTTGTTAATGCAGTGGAAGGTATCATCCTGCTCATGATGCCGGCCATCATGAGTACATTAAAAACAACAACCAGCCAGAGCGGCGTAGGGCCAAGATTGGTATATATCGTCACCATGATGATCATCCATGCAGATGCAGTGGCAAAAATGCTGAACTTATCTATTTTATCGCTGAGTTTTCCGACCAATGGCATTATCACCAATGTGCTAAGTCCGGCTATCATAAATAGTATGGGTAACTGCTGCTGGGTGATACGCAAATTATTAACGGCAAAAGCGCTGCCAAAGGGCATCATCATAAATCCGCCTATTGATAACAGCGCCGTGGCAGAAAAGCCGATGCGATAATCTTTTTTTGCAATGGTATGTAGTAAATGGGTAAAGGCCGATTTGTCCTGCTGTACAGCGAGATGTTTGGTCAGCGGCTGCAATTTAACTGCAATTAAAGCAGCTATAATAACTGCCATGGCAGCCACCCATAAAAAAGGGGCATGCCAATCCCATATGTTCGCAAGGTACAAACCGATGGGTATTCCCAATACCTGGCTGGCACCAAAACCCATTTGTACAAAACCAAATACACGGCCGCGCTGTTGTATCTCAAATAAATCAGCAATAATGGCCATCGATATAGATCCGATAACACCACCAAACAAGCCGGTAACAATTCTGGCGCCTAAAAGCAATGGATATGAAGTAGCAATGCCGCATAAGATAGTGCCTGCAATAAAGCCAATATAAAAAAACAATAATAATTTTTTGCGGTCGAACTTATCCGCGAAGCCCGCTGTAAGAAGCCCGGAAATACCTGCGCTGAATGCATATGCCGATACTGCAAAACCAAAATGCGAAGGTTTCAGACTTAATGATTTCATGAGTATATCACCCAGGGGCGACATCACCATAAAATCGAGTATTACCGTAAACTGGGTAATAGCCAATATAAAAATGGCAAATTTTTGATAGCCGGAAAAGGGAGTTATTATTTGCTTTTGTTGTTTTGCCATATTATTTTATTTCAATCCGGTATAATCAAAGCCGTACTGTTTAATTCTATAGACGAATGTGTGACAAGAATATTCTAAAAGTAGTAAAAATATTTTTGTTGAGACAGGAATAATAAATTAAGTAAGTTGCCGCAAGGTCATTCATTAATAAGTTAATTGATTTCTTCCTTGAAGTGATAGAATGCATTCATGAAAATCAGCTAATTTGCGAAGAAGGACTTGTAAAAATAATGAACCTGAAGTAATGGGTCTGATACCAACGTTTGGAGAAAAAATTGCAGCATTCAACAGGCAATTAGAATACAGGGGAGCAAGCCTGCCGCCGGGAATCCGCATTATGAATCCATTCAGGGAGTTTGAGCAAACGTTGGTGGTTGCAGATGAATTCTATCATAAATATTATAACGATTATAATTCAAGGTTGCTCATATTGGGCATTAATCCCGGGAGATTTGGTGGTGGCCTGACTGGCATTCCATTTACCGATCCCAAACGGCTGATGTCGGAATGTAGCATCGTTTTTAAAGGAAAGGCAACGCATGAGCCTTCTTCAGTTTTTGTATATGAAATGATCCATGCGTTTGGTGGCGTGGAAGCATTTTATAAAAAATTTTATATCAATTCCATCTGTCCGCTTGGGTTTACGAAACTGAATGATCAGGGGAAAGAAAAGAATTATAACTACTATGATAATAAGGAGCTGCTGTCATCAGTGAATGATTTTATAATTGATAATATCAGCAGACAGATCGAAATGGGCGTCAGCACGGATATTTGTTTTTGTTTCGGGACCGGCAAAAATGAAAAATATCTTAGGGAACTGAATGAAGAATATCATTTTTTTAAACGAATAATTGCACTGGAACATCCGAGATTTATTATGCAATATCAATCTGCGAAGAAGCAATTCTATATAGACAAATACATTACTCATTTCAGAAACATAGGTTTATGATAATAACGCAAGGCGCAGAGATATTTTTCTTTGCGTCTTTGCGTGAAGAAAATCAATTCATTTTTTTCAATATGAATTCCAATACAGGATCCTGATTTTTGAAATACGCTTTTGATGAAAGCAAAACGGGGAAATCGGGCTCTATCCACTTTCGTTTATCTCCGGGTATACTTTCATGATACTTGTTCGAAATGCTTCCCATTGCTCCGCTCCACGGTAATGTTATATAGTTGCCTTCACCTACAAAATTGGGACTTGAAGAAGAAGGTTCACCTGCAAACAGCGCATGCGTATCTTTATTCATTAACGATATAAAAACCTGTGCCGCAGAAAAAGTATTCCTTCCGGTAATTATAATAATTTTTGATTTTACATTTTCATGCTCAAAATGTTTTATGCCGTCGATGAGCGGTTTAAGTAAATCCAAATTTCCGCCATTATTGTGTCTAACATCAATGATAAGCAATTCCGGTTTTTCAACCTGCAAAATACTATCCAGCCTTTTGCCGAATGAAGCAAGCGTTTCGTTTTCTTTATCCTCTACCTGGTTAAACTGGAAATAAATTTGCTTATCGCCTGACAGATGAGTGAACCAGAAATTATCCTGCACTTTTGATAAATAAAGAGGCACAGATAAATCATTTGTCAACTGTGAAGGAATTAATTTCGGTATCCCGTGAAAATTATTTGCAGGAATAAAAGAAATCTTACGGGTAATTTTGTTTTTGTTTTGATCAACCAGGTTCATTGATATGTCCGCAGAGCCCGGAGCAAGACCATACAATTCGTATATTCCCCTGAAACGAAGTATGGAAGGTGCAAACCATTTTACTGTATATTGATTATCCTGGTGTATGTAGGAATTCATATCATTTTCCAGTTTGGAGATATCGACACCATGAATATTCAAAACCTTGCATCCAATTAAATTTTTATACGGCTCATCTGCATCGATGATGTAAGTTCCATCACTGAACAGATAAAATTGTATTGGCATATAAACTGTTTGAACCCTGCGTGCGACAGGCAAAATATATGAATGTCCGTCATGCATATAATATGTGAGACGCTCCAGTTCCAGCAACACCCTTTCATCGCTGAACCCGGCTACTTTTGTTTTAAGATCAGCGGCCTTTATAAGTAACTCCTCGGGCAATGGTTTTGATCTGTATATATAATGTTGTGTTTTCATTAATGATAACAGGCTGTCAATATCGGATTGCCACCCTTTAATGCGTTCTTCCTGCTGCAAATCCTGGCCCATTGAATTATTGGAGGGCATAAAAAAAATAAAAATGGAAATTGCGAAATGGCAAAATAGTTTCATGATGTCGATTATTAAATTAAAGGATCAAATTGTTTTAGAAACAAAAATTCTTTATAGGCCAATTTATAGGCTATAATTAAAGTGCAGTTGAAAGATGGAACATTAAAATTATTGTTTGTATTGGAAATGTACTTGGCGAAAATTGACTTTTTAGTTCTAATACGCGCGCAAAGACGCTAAGCCGCAAAGATATTTTTCTTTGCGGCTTAGCGTCTTTGCGCGCGTATTTAAAAAGCTGTGACTTGAATCCTTTTCTTAGATCATTAATAATCTAAGTTCGAACCAGGTTTACTATTTCACAGGCATGCTGGCAGGAGGAATGATGCCGCACATTCTCAGGTATACTACCATTTGGCCGTAATGTTCGTTAGCGTGGGTCAACGCATAAAATGCAAGATCGAGCCTTGGCAGTTTGCTTCCGCGAAAAGGAAGCATGTCGATCGCATTTTTTTCTGTCAATGTTTCAATTGCTTTGTGTCCCAATGCAAATGATTCTTTCAGAAATTTTATAATTTCAGCTTTTGTTTTTATGTTTTCGGGCCCGTTCACATCTTTGATATCAGCACGTAGCGGGTCGCCGGTGATAGGGCTCCAGATGGCAAAATTATCGGTGGCCAGATGTTTTATTTGTCCAGCAAAGCTTCGGACACCTTTGAATTCACTGCCTTTAATATCCAGGCTTTCGGGAGTGAAATAGAATTTATCCTCCGGCATTGCTTCAGCTGTGCTCACAATATTTTTCTCAATATTGTTAAACAGTCTGTCAATAACGATTGAAAAAGAAGGAGATGGTTGCCGATCCATAAAAACAGTAACGGGCTTTTTACCTGGATCAGCTTTCATTCGATTTATTTTGCCCGATGAACTGCCTTGCATGGTAACGAATAAAATACCAGAGAATATTATGATCTTTAAAACAGCTGCCATGTTTTTCATGATTTTAAAATTTGAAGTTTAATAAAAAGCTGATTTCGGTATTTAATTTAGGCTTATTGTTTATAAACTGCCCGCTAAGGGTTTCTATTTTTTTGTCATTTTATTTTTATCGGGGGTTTAAAATACAGTGACAACTATAGAACAAAGATTGAATTATGTCGCCAGAAAATTACGGATTAATGAAAATAAAGAATTTCCTGGATACATCAGCGGAGAGGAGCAACTTTGCGTGAATATTTCTAAAACTATCGGTGATACCTGGACGCTGCATGCTGAACCTGATTCTATATAATTTTATTCTTAATAATGAAACGCCAATAATTTCCCCACATTTTTATTTATGCTATCAAAACGTTCCCACCATATCTGATTTTAACAAATTGAGTTACTGAAATTTATGCCCATTTTAAAAGTCTGGGCTAAGCCGTATCATATTGTCACATAATGATGTAAGTGACCGGATCCGGGATTGATTAACATTTTTGATCTCGTTTGGCATGGTTTTAGAACTATACATGCTACCTGGGTTAATCCGTCTCTACAATTTTTTTTGTGACTTCTATTAACTACCGACACAAAGTTATCGGTTGATTGGCTCTACTATTAATTTGGCTCTACTATTAATTTTTTAATTCTTTTTTAAACATATAAAATTAAAATACAATGAGTACAACTAACTATCCATCTGAATATCCGCAAAATGAGCCACCGCGAAAAGATTCCAGGAATGTATTTATCGGACTGCTTGCAGTAGCTCTTTTCGGAAGTGTGGGTTATGCAATTTATAGTAATAACCATCACGACACGATTCAGCAAACACAACAGACACAGATTACAAAAACTGTCGATGAAAAAGGTCAGCTGCAGAAAAATTTTGATGATGCATTGGTAAGGCTTGATTCACTGTCGGGCATGAGTAATAAATTACAAGGCGTTTTATCCGATCGGCAAAAGGATATTGCTAAAATGAAAGTTGAGATTCGCACAATCCTCCATAAACAAAAAATAACCGAAGCTGAAAAGAAGAAAGCACAGGAATTGCTTACCGAATTGAATCAGAAAATAAGTAATATGGAACAGGAAGTTGCACGTCTCACCCAGGAAAATCAAAATCTAAACCAGGATAAGACAGCATTGACACAGGATAAGGAAAAGCTTACTTCTGATCTGCAAACAGTTTCCACAGTAAAAGAAGATCTCGAAAGAAAAGTGGATGTGGCTTCAACACTTAATGCAACCAATATTATGATTTCAGCCGTGCAGGATAAAAAGAATGGCGAGGAAAAAGAAACCAGCAAGGCGAAAAAAGCTGACAAGCTCAAAGTTTCTTTTAATGTGTCAAATCGTATTGCGCTCAGCGGTCAAACAGATGTGTATGTATGCATAACAGGCCCTGACGGTAAAGCGATTGCAGTACCCGAAATGGGATCCGGAACTTTTACAACAAGAGAAGAAGGTGATAAAGTGTTCACATCAAAAGTGCCTGTTGAATTTGAAGCAGGTCAGATGAAACCAGTACAGTTTTCCTGGAAGCAGGAAACACCTTTCCAGACAGGAGTATATAAAATTGAAATATATCATAACGGATTTAAAATAGGTGAAGGAGCAAAAGATCTTAAAAAAGGTGGACTGTTCTCCTGATATTAATATATTATTATCAATAAAAAACCGGGAATTATTCATTCCCGGTTTTTTGTTTTTAGCGAGGGCTCCGGAGTATTGAAAATTTTAATAATTAAGAATTTGATTCAGCATATTTTTTAAAACTATCCAGGATCGCCTGCCAGCCACCCCTTTGCATTTCGATGGGATTGATGCTTTCGGCTTCAAAGGTTTGTACTATTTTGGTCTCATTTCCATTGGCTGTGAAGTGGGTCACTACTTTTCTGCCGTCGCCGATGGTGTACTCGATGAGCTCATTTTTCTTCACCACGTCGTAGACACCGCCGAAGTCAAAGCCGAAACTGCCGTCCTTTGCTTCCATCCGGGAAAGGAATTTGCCACCTACCCTCAGGTCGTTCTCAGCCTTGGGCGTATGCCAGTCTGCTGAGGGGCTGGCCCATTTGATGATGTCTTCTGGCGTTGACCAGAATTTCCAAACTTTTTCTGCCGGGGCATTTACTGTATTTTCTACGGTAATTTTTTTTGCTTGTGTTGCTGTTTGATTTTCCATTGTGTTTATTTTTATAAATTAATGCGAATGATTAACCGAATAATTTTTTAATTATAAGCTTTCGGAATAATTACATCACAAAGATCGGATGCTTATTGATAATAGAGAAAGTCTAATTGCGACTATCAGGAGGTGTTTTGCGACAAATCACAGGTTAACAGGTCGACCACCTTGCAGATACCTTGCAGATACTTTTCCAAAGTTTTAAACTTTGGAAAAGTATCTGCAAGGTATCTGCAAGGTGGTCGACCCGTTAACCTGCGAAAATCTCAGTAATTTCAAACCCTATTAATAAAAATAATTGTTTGCATGAATAAAATCAGCCTGTCATTATTTACTGCGTCTTTTTGTTTTGGTCAGAATAACAAATCAGAGCCGCAGATATTCGGCGAAGGAGTTATCAGCACCGGTGACTATGAAACACATGCCGCATTTTCACCATCAGGGGATACGCTTTATTTTTTAAAATGCATGCCCGATGGGAACCTTTGCTCCATCTGTGTATCGTATCATAAAAATAATATTTGGTCCAAACCGGAAATAGTTTCTTTTTCAGGTAAGTATGTAGACGCTGATCCATTCGTAACCAAAGATGGCAATACTATTTATTTTGTATCCAATCGTCCTCTTCATGAGGGCGATCCTGCTAAGGAAGATTGGGATATCTGGAAAACGGAACGCAGATCATCAGGCTGGGGTGAGCCCGTTCATCTTGATAGCCCCTTTAATAGCAGTGGCAGTGAGTTTTTTCCTACGATTGCTGATAATGGAAATTTCTATTTTGGTTCTTCGAGAAAAGGTGGAAAAGGACGCGCCGATATTTATGTATCGAGATTTATAAACAATCAATATGCAATGCCTGAAAATTTGGGTGATTCAATAAATACTGTAGATAATGAATATGAGCCTTTTATTGCTCCAGATGAAAGTTATTTGATTTTTATGGCAACAATTCCCAATGGAATTGCCAATGCTGATTTTTATATCAGTCATCATTTGAACGGAAGATGGACCAAAGCAAAAAAACTTCCTGCGCCTGTTAATACTGCAGCAACAGAATGGGGAGGCAAGGTAACGCGCGACGGGAAATATTTTTTCTTTGGCAGCAGCAGGAATAAAATTACCGATGCATTGCCGCAACGTGAAAACATGGAACAGTTTGAAAAAACATTAAATACTGCTGGCAATGGTTTGGGTGATATTTACAAAATAGATTTTTCAGCGCTGGACTTCTGATTGATTCTCGCGCAAAGACGCAGAGGCGCAAAGGAGTTGATAAGTTGAAATGGTAGTATCTATTTCAACTTATCAACCTTTCAACTATTCAACTTCTTTGCGCCTCTGCGCCTTTGCGCGAGAATAAATCAGAGAGTTTCAAAAAAACTTTGGTGATTTTATTAAAACTCCTTTAGCTTTAATAATCTCATGATGATTAACTTTACTTTAATAAATTGATACATTCTTAAATAAAAAATGCGATATGAAAAAAAGATTTCTTCAGTCATTTGTTATTCTAATTCTCTTCTTTGCTTTCAATATAAGTTCAAAGGCATTTCCGAAACTACCAGTTGAATGCTTTTATTTAAATCTCACTCTATCATACACCGGCGATACAACCGGATGGGACCAACTCTTTAACGGCAAAGATCTGACAGGATGGAATCATGTCGGTCCCGGGAGTATGGCTGTTGAAAATGGATTGATCCGCGGACATGGAGGTATGGGTCTGCTGTATTGGAAGGGAAAAAAATTTTCAAACTGTACCTTCCGTGTTGTATTTAAAATGCGTGATACGAACGACAACTCCGGCGTTTTTATTCGCATCCCGATTGAGCCGAGAGAAGAATGGATGCCTGTATTCTATGGCTATGAAGTGCAGATTGATAACAAACCGGAACTTTCAAATGAAGATGAATATCATTATACCGGGACCTTATATTCAATTTCAAAACCTTTGGCGAAAACCGGGAAACCCGGGCCTGAATGGAATACTATGGAAATTACTTTGGATGGACCGCGAACCATCGTCGTGCTCAACGGCGTAAAGGTGACTGACTACAAAGAAGGTGATCCTGCTCCTCCCCGAAAATTTGATTTTGAACCTTATCGCGGTTTGAGACCCGATAGTGGTTATTTCGGTATTCAGAATCATGGAGAGAACGATATTGTTTACTTCAAAGAAATTGCAGTAAAACTTCTCGCCAAACATTGATTGCATTATTGAATTTTTTATTGGATACCAATAACCGATTGCTATTATGAAAAAAAATAAAAACAACTCAAACAGGAAATTGGTCAGCCGCAAAGATTTCATAAAAAAAACTGCGATGGCTGCCGCAGGATTTTATATTGTGCCCCGTGATGTATTGGGTGGAAAAGGATTTGTCGCGCCAAGTGATAAATTATATATCGCTGCCATAGGTTGCGGAGGCGAAGCGGAAAACGATATTCATCATTATGCCACTGCGCCTAAAAAAAATGCAGTCATCTCTTTTCTTTGTGATGTGGACGAGCGGCAGGCTGCTCCACGAAGGAAAGAATTTCCTAAAGCAGGTTTTTATCATGACTGGCGTGAATTGTTTGAAAAAGAAAATAAACATTTTGATGCGGTTACTGTTGCCATTCCCGATCATAACCATGCGGTTGTCGGATACGGTGCTATGCAGATGAATAAACATTTGTATTTGCAGAAACCGCTTACACATGATATTTATGAAGCGCGTGTATTGACGCAAGCAGCAAAAAAATTTAAGGTTGTAACCCAAATGGGCGACCAGGGAGCTTCCTGCGATGGCATGCGTACGATGCGCGAATGGTTTGAAGCGGGACTGATCGGTGATATTGAAAAAGTTTATTGCTGGACCGACAGACCGGTGTGGCCACAGGGAATTTCATGGCCAACGCAGGCACAGGAAATTCCCAAAGAATTGAAATGGGATCTATGGCTGGGCACTGCAAAACAAACAAACTATATCGAGAACCTTGTTCCCTTCAACTGGCGCGGTTGGTGGGAATTTGGAACAGGGGCATTGGGTGATATGGGTTGCCATATTATTGGTCCTCCTTTTAAATTGCTTGAGTTGGGTTATCCAACCGAAATATCAGGTAGTGCAAGCACAGTGTATAATGGAATTTTTAAGGAAGGTATTTATCCTGAAAGTGGTCCTGTGTCCAGTTCGATCCGCTTTACATTTAAATTAAAAAGCGGACGCGACCTGGAACTTCACTGGATGGACGGTGGCATCACGCCTGATCGCCCAAACGAACTCGATCCTGCTCTGAATATGAATGAACTGCTGAGCGACTGGCCTGGTGAAAATGATTTTGAAGGAGGCACATTGTTTATCGGAACAAAAGGAAAAGTTTCCTGTGGATGGGGCGGAAGTCATCCGAGATTACTTCCTGTTTCAAAAAATAAAGATATCAGCATTCCTGAAAAATATCCAAGGGTGCAGGGAGGAATGGATGGACATTGGTGGCAATGGGTAGATGCATGCATCGCAGGATATGGAAATGCAGAAGTGGATTCTCCTTTTGAAGGATATGCAGGTCCGCTTACCGAAACAGTTTTATTAGGCAATTTGTTATTGCGCTGTTTCAATATCCGCGAAAAAATAAAAAGAGATGATCCTGTTTACGGGAATATGGAAGGGTATAAATTCCCGGGCAGATATATTACTTATAAATGGGATGGCGCTAATATGCGCATGACAAATTTTGAAGCAGCCAATCAATTCATCAAAAGAGAATACAGGCAGGGTTGGGGAGAGTTGAAGTTGTAATTTTTAATACCAAAGGAGTTGAATAGTTGAAGGGTTGATAAGTTGAAATGGGAGTGTCCGTTTCAACTTATCAACCCTTCAACTATTCAACTCCTTTGCCCCGCCAACGGCGGGGTCTTTGCGCGCGTATTATGAAGAAATGCGCAGCTGCGCGAATTTCTTAGTTCGATCGCTCAAAAGAATTCGCACATCTGCACATTCGCACATTAATGCAGCGGAATCCCTTCCTTCAACGCCTTATTATATTTTGCTTTGTCAAACTTGTACAAGAAAGGAGACCGGTGTGGTCCGATGCTGACTTTTTCATTTAGTTTTTTGATGATGCCGAGAAAGATTAATTTTTTTGGGAAATTCCTGATATCTAATTTTTTTGTCAGCAGGGTTTCATATAGTGCGTGGATTTCTGTCAACGTAAATTTTTCCGGCAGCAGGTTGATGCCGATCGGGTAATGATAAAGCTGGAGCTGCATTATATGAAGTGCTTCCCTCACCATTTCGTTGTGGTCAAAAAGCAGGCCGGGTAGTTGATGAATATCGTACCATCGGCAAAAATCGGACATGAAATCCGGTTGTGGGTTCACTTTTGAAAAATCGGTGATCGCATAAAACCCTATGGAAATGGTTTGATCGATCAGCCAGTTTTTTTTACCAATCTTTACTCCGGTAATTGCTGAAAATTTTTTTTCATCCAATTCCCTGGTCAATGCCCGGCCCGGATCTCCAAAGGTTTTGAACTGCTGCAGGAAAAGATTTTGAATGCCGGTCCGCTCTTTCACAATGCGATGAGCAGCCTGCGTTAACGTTTCGGTCCTTTTGATATAACCACCCGGCAGACACAAGCCATTGACCGATCTGATATTTATAAGTAATACTTTCAGCTGCCGCTCATGATAACCGAAAATCGCGCAGTCGATCGATACATGAGGTACATAATGTTTATAGCCATGTAGAATAAAATCCCTGATCTCACGCTGGGTGTTCATACCGTGAAAATAATCTGAAACTTTTAATAAACACGCTGCGGCGCCTGATAAATTTTTATTTTGTAAATTTTACAAAATGAAATAAAAAATATTATATCTTTATTTTGTAAAATTTACAAAATAGAATTCAAAACGAAAAAAACTGTTATATGAAATCCAGCAGAAGAGCATTTATCAAATCGGCTGCCATGAGCGCCGCGGGATTGGGAATCGCCTCCGCCCTTCCGGAATATCTTTTAGCGAACCATGCAGCAAATGATCTTTTTTTCAATATTGCCATTTCGCAATTTTCACTGGCGAGCCAGTTCTGGTCGAAGAAATTGGATCCGCTCGATTTCCCTGCAAAAGTTAAAAATGATTTTGGCATTACCGGTCTTGATTACTGCTCCATGTTTTTTGCAGATAAGGCAAATGATCAGCAATTCCTGAATGAGCTGAAAAAAAGATCAGCAGACGCGGGAACATATAATCTACGCATCATGGTAGATGCAGAAGGAGTATTGGGCGACCTGAATGATGCAATCCGGTTAAAGGCTGTCGAAAATCATCATAAATGGATGGACGCTGCCGCTGCATTAGGTTGCCCGATGATACGGGTGAACGTGGAAGGAGAAGGTAATACAAATGATGTTGCAAAGGCTGCTGCAGACAGTTTAGGAAGACTGATAGAATATGGACGCAAACAACAGGTAGATGTTATCGTTGAAAATCATATAGGCATTTCCTGCAATGCGGGCTGGCTCGCGGGAGTAATGAAACAGGTTAACAGTCCGCATTGCGGTACCCTGGCTGATTTCGGAAATTTTTGCATTAACAGAACAAAACCTGAAGCACAGACCATCGACGCATATATGAAAACAAAATGCCTGGAAGAATACGACAGGTATAAAGGCATCGCCGAACTGATGCCGTTTGCAAAAGGTGTTCATGCAAAAACCCATGTATTTGATGCAAATGGAAATGATACCGAAACGGATTTCACCAGGATGTTTAAGATCATTAAAGATTCTGGATTTAAAGGATGGGTGAGCCTTGAATATGAAGGGGGCCTTATGAAAATGTATAGTAAGGACGACAAATATCTCGATGATGACAAAGGTGTGATCGCTACAAAAAAATTAGTCGAAAAAGCTGCTATGGCAGTTGCCTGATTCAATGGAAAAAATGAAAATTTTAAAACACAATCATGGGAGATATTCAGATCAAAAAAAATCCAACGGTATATGATGCGGTGATTATCGGGTCCGGGGCAGGCGGGGGAATGGCTGGTTATATATTGGCCAATGCAGGCTTAAAGATATTGATGCTCGAGGCAGGTCCATTCTTCGATCCGGCAAAAGATTCCCTTCAACTGAAATGGCCCTGGGAATCACATCGCCGCGGAGGCAATGCCACGCGGCCAATGGGCGACTTCGATGCGGCATTTGGCGGCTGGCAGATTAACGGTGAGCCATATACGCAAAAAGATGGATCCGAATTTCAATGGTTCCGTTCAAAAATGATGGGCGGCCGCACCAATCACTGGGCGCGTATTTCTTTACGGATGGGGCCAAAAGATTTCCAGGGAAAAACAAATTATGGGGTGGGCGATAATTGGCCGGTAACCTATGCTGATATCAAACCTTATTATGATAAGGTAGACTCCCTCATTGGAGTGTACGGTTCAATGGAAGGATTGGAAAATGATCCCGATGGAATTTTTCTTCCGCCACCCAAACCACGCCTGAATGAATTGTTTGTAAAAAAATCCGCCTCGGGTTTAGGGATCAAAGTGATTGCCGGCAGAGGTTCTGTGCTTACAGCGCCATTACCCGGCAACAATGAAAGAAAGGCCTGTTTTTATTGTGGCCAATGCAATCGCAGTTGCAAGATCTATGGAGATTTTTCTTCCTCCTCTTGTCTGGTTATCCCTGCGTTGAAGACAGGCAATATGGAATTGATCACAAATGCGATTGTGAGAGAAATTCTCACAGATAACAACGGACAGGCAACCGGTGTATCGTATGTTGGCAGGAATGATCTGCAGGAATACCAGGTAAAAGCAAAAACTGTGATCCTTGCAGCAAGCACCTGCGAGTCGGCGAGAATTTTGCTCAATTCAAAATCTGCAGCCCATCCCAACGGATTGGCAAACAGCAGTGGTGTTGTTGGAAAATATTTGCATGACTCAACACAGGTGGGTGGCGCTGCCATCCTACCTCAACTGATGGACAGGAAAAGATTCAATGAAGATGGTGTGGGCAGTCTTCATTTATACGCTCCCTGGTGGCTCGATAATAAAAAAACAGATTTCCCACGGGGTTATCATCTTGAAATTTTTGGCGGGATGATGATGCCCTCTTATGGTGGCTATTTTGGTTTTGAAGGAGCATTGGTTCCTTTCCTGAATGGTTTTTTACCCGGACGTGATGGAAAGATGAAGGATGCCGGAGGTTTCGGACTTTCGCTGAAAGATGATTACCGGCGTTTTTACGGAACACTTGCCGGAGTCGGATGTCATGGAACTGCGATCGCGCGTGAAGATAATTATTGTGAGATCGACCCGGATACGGTTGACAAATACGGAATTCCGGTTTTGCGTTTCCGTTATAAATGGCAGGATGAAGAAATAAAACAGGCGAAGCATATGCAGGAAACGGTGCAGGCGATTGTGAAAGGAATGGGTGCTATCCCATTGGGTCAGCCTGCAGGCGCAGAAAAAAATTTTGGTTTGGATAAACCTGGCAAAGGCATTCATGAAGTAGGAACGATACGCATGGGAGACGATCCGAAAAAATCTGCACTAAATAAATGGGGACAGGCCCATGATTGCAAAAATCTTTTTGTTGCGGATGGATCCGTGTTTGTACAGCAATCGGAGAAAAATCCAACCTGGACAATCCTTGCGCTTTCCATGCGTACAGCCGAATATATACTCGATCAGAAACAAAAGCAGCATATTTGATCAATCCAATAAAAAAATTATGAACCGGAGAGAAAGTTTAAAAGCAATTGGCATCAGCACTTTATCAACAGGTGTTTTAATAGATGCATGTAAGGAAAAAAAAGAACCGGAATCTTCAGGCGTTACAGCAAAAAATTTGGGTAGACAGGATTTTGAAATCGTTCGCGACAAAACGCTTGCAGCAGAGACATTTTTTAACGCGCATGAAATGGCGACGATTACGGTGCTCGCTGATATAATTATTCCAAAAGACGAAAGAAGCGGCAATGCATCAGATGCGCAAGTGCCTGCATTTATAGAATTTATTGTAAAGGACGAACCTGAACACCAGTTGCCCATGCGTGGTGGTTTGCGCTGGCTGGATATGCAATGTTTGAATCGTTATGATAATGAATTCAAAACTTGTACGGCAGCACAGCAACTTGAAATAGTCAATGATATTGCTTTTCCTTTCAAACCAAAACCAGGTCTGGAACAGGGGATAACTTTTTTTAATAAAATGCGCGACCTCGCTTCTATCGGTTTTTTCACCAGCCAGATGGGCATCAAAGATCTTGGCTATATGGGAAATGCTCCCGGTAAATGGGAAGGTGTTCCTGCTGAAGTATTAAAGCAATATGGGCTCGAAGGAGTATAATCATCCAGCCTCAAAATTCCATTAAATGTCATTTGTAAATGGTCTTGATTTTATCAGGATTGACATGAACATAGATATTTGAGATCTTATCATCAGTAATTTCAAGACACATCACACAATAAGCTTTTTCCCCTGAATAAGTTACTAATGAAGGCAACCCATTTGCATAAATAATTTTTGAAGACATGTCTGGCATGCTTTCACTCAGTTTCTTTACGATACCCAATGCAAATTTTGAAACATTTTTGGGGCCCTGAACCGGTTTACGCGTAGCGGAGAATTTCTGATTTCCAAAGCTGAATGAATTACCGCCTCCATCTGCAATCAACTCAATATCGTCACGGAGTAAATCAATCAGGCCATCCATATTCCCGTTATTCACTGCATTTAAAAATTGTTGCAACATTTTTGAATGCACCTGGACATCTACTTCAAATCTTTTTTCTTTTCCTCCTAAACGCTTTTTGGCACGTGCAAAAATCTGGCGACAATTATCGTCCTCCTTTTCGATGATCTCTGAAATTTCGGGATATTCATATGAAAAAACTTCTTTTAAAAGAAATACTGCTCTTTCCGATGGAGTAAGTTTTTCCAGCAATACCATCATTCCGATGGATAATGAATAATAGAGGTCCACTGATTTCGATGCGTCAATAATTCTCTCTTTCATCAATGGTTCAGGCAGCCATAAACCAATATAATTTTCTCTTATTTTTTTAGCGCTTTTGAGATAATTGATAGAAAGATTGGTGACGATTTTTACCAAATACGCTTTGGGGCTCTTTACGCTACCATTTTTTAAAGCACTCCATTTCAAAAAAGTATCATGAACCATATCTTCGGCATCCTCAACAATGCCGAGCATATTATAAGCTATCGAGAAAAGCAGGTTATGATATTCCGAAAAAATTTCTTTGTCATCCATCTTCAAAGTTGATTTCTGATTTCCTGGTTCGTTAATTTGTTAATTTCGTTTCTGATCGCTCTGACTTTCTTCTGCGCAATTCAAGATACAGACCGATACCTGAAAGGATGGTCAGAACAATTTCCGGTATCAGTACTTTCTGTCCGAAATCAGAATGTCCATCAATTTGCAAACTGGCGATTCTTACAATAGTAGTTATTACTACAATGATAAAGACTGACAAAACACCTCTGAATATTCCGCGTTTAAGAAACAAACTGGACAAAACTATGACGGCAAATGCAACCGGGAAGGCGCCCATGCTCACCCTCGCAACCGAAAATGCAGTTGCGGAATTTAAAATAATATCAGACTTCAAGGCGCTTTTTTGTGGAGTCAGTAAATTGTTCATACCGATCATAAAAAACAGGATTGATACAAGTACGAGTACGATTCGATTAATCCAGATTCCGATTTTTGATAAGTTATCCATTTATTTAAGATTTTGAAAATTTGATATAATTAATTCCTGGAATGTAAACCCACACGATTTCCTTCACTGTCTGTAAAATATGCGATATAGCCATTGTTATTGTTGATAGGCGTTTTTTGCATGCTAATTTTGCCGCCGGTTTCTTCAATCCTTGAGAGCACAACAGAAAGATCATCTCCGGCATTCAGCATAATCACGGTCCCGTCTCCGGATGGAGTGAAATTGGATCCATGATAAAGAGCACCACCGACCGCGCCACCTTTCATGTCATGTGGGAAAATCGCGACTCTGGCGCCGATTGCCTGTGATTCCAATAATTCAATTGAAAAAATTTTGTTATAAAATTTGACAGCTCTCTCAAAATTTGCGACTGGTATCTGGAACCAGTTTATTACATTTTTCATTGTAAGAATTTTATTATAAATATTTAATACGATTAAAAAAAATACAGGTTAATTTTTGAAAATGATTCATTTTTAGGAATGTGCAACCTGGCCGGATGGCGATTTGAAAAAATATTTGTCTCTTAGAAAAACATTCAGCCAGATAAAGAAAAGTGGTACAGCAGGCAGCAAAAACATTCCATGATGAGAAAGCTGTGTCGCTATCGCCCCACCGAAATAACAGCATAATAAATAAAAGCCTATTTTCATCGTCTTAGGATAAAACAAAAGGATTAAAAAAAATATTTCAACTACTCCGAGTATTTGGATGTATGCATTCACTCCCAATTTTGTGAAATCATCTAATACCTTTTCTACTTTTATGATTTTTGCGATAGCGCCACCTCCTACCATCAGGCTAATAATAATAGAATTTATTATGATAATGACGCGTTTGGTTTTATTTGTCATGATATTTTATTTTATTGAAAAATTAAACTTCTCAGTTTGGACCTAAAAGAAGAGATTGGCAAATTTTAAAAGCCAATCATTCTCTTTTTCCATTAGACAAACTGCTTTTGTGTTTTGTGACAAATCAAATGCTATAAATAATTAATTTATTTGGTAGAGAATAATAACAGTCCTGCTGTCACAGAGAGATACTTTAACCTGTCCTATGATGAAAATTTTGACATGCTACTTTTAAATCACAAAATAAAACCAATCCTTTTCCTCACTTTTTTCATGGTAATAAAACTAAGTGCGCAGGAAACAGGAAGCATAAAAGGGAAAATAATCGAGCAAATAACAAAGCAACCGATTGCCGGGGCTACGATAACATTAAAAGAAAAACAGGTCTCTGTAATTTCAGACAGTTCCGGAGTTTATATGATTCCTGATATCGAAGCTGGTAGCTATTCGATTGCGATATCATATGTAGGATTCCAGGAAAAAATGCTTAGTGAAATAACAATATTAAGAGGGAAGACCTATTATCTCGAAACTGAATTACTTGAAAATAATGAAAAACTCGGCGAAGTCGTTGTCAAAGCCTTTAAAGGTGAAAACAACCCGATGGTTCCTGTTTCTTCCTATTCGTTTTCCCGCGAAGAAATATTCAGAAGTCCGGGAGCGCAGGGAGATATTTTCAGGGCCATCGGCATTCTTCCCGGAGTGGTGAGCAGTGGGGGACAATATTCGGCTATTGCTGTACGTGGGCAGGGTACCTCGGATAATGTTTATATGGCTGATGATATCCCGATGTTCCAGGTTTCACATCTCGAGATCGAAGGTTTCAATTCGGGGTTCAATGATCCGAATGGCGGACGCTTCAGCATATTCGCTCCCCGTGTTATTGACAATGCCCTGTTTGAAGGAGGTGGTTTTGCCGCGCAATATGGAAGAAAAAGTTCTTCATACCTCGGATTGGGAATCAAAGAAGGGAACCGGGAAACAGCTTTTTTAAGCGGACAGTTTGACTTACTTGGAGCCACACTTATTTATGATGGTCCTTCAGGGTTCAATAAAAAAACAAGCCTGTTTGCTACGGCCAGGTACCAGAACTTTTATTTGCTCGAAAAATTAGTCAACCTCAGCAGTGCAGGCGCACCTTCTTATGGTGACTATATGATAAAGACGACAACCGACATCAATGCAAAAAATAAATTGTCGTTCATTGCGATGTTTAATCCTGAATTATTTGAGCGAAAAGTAATTGATGTTGCCAATAGTGGCAATCTGAACAATGATAATAATTCCAATTTTGTCGGTCGTTCTAAAACCAGTAAAAGCATCATAGGTTTAAATCTGCGGACATTGCTGAGTAAAAATAGTTATTGGAAGAATATTCTCTATTACCGAACACTCAATGTTGACAATAACCTGGGAGCCGCATATCCCGCTGTCGCAGCAAACGGCAATCTCATTTCTAAAAATAATATCCCTTATGAATCAGATCTGCGGCATATAAAAAATAACCAGAGAGAACTGGGCTATCGTTCCATCTTTACCATGCACACAAAAAATTTTACTGTAACCGCAGGGATAGACCTGGCAAGAGTGGATCTTGATTATTCCCGCAAACTGAAACATACCGATACACTCTATACATTTGGACCAAACGATTACCGGCCATTTCCAAATGAATATTATCTTATCCTGCAACCGGCAGATTTTAATTCGTCGCTTAAGGATTTTAGCTATAACGTGTCAGCCTATGCGGATATTTCTTTTACTATATTCAAATGTCTTACACTCAACCCCGGAGTCCGGTACGATTATACCGGCTTTGCAAAACAGGCAGTCATTGCACCGCGCATCAGTGGAAGTGTTGCTATAGATGAAAAACAAAGCATCAATTTTGCCGCGGGTGTTTTTTACCAGGACCCTTCATTTGCAGATGTAGCAAGTCAGCCCGCAGGTCATCGCCTGAAAAATGAACGCGCGCTTCAATATATTCTCGGGTACAAAATTTATTTTGCTCACGACCTGAAACTTGTTGCGGAAGGATGGTATAAACAATTTGATGATATGGCAGTTCGTCCGAAAAGTGGTCAGTCTCTTTTAAATAATAACGGCACCGGCTATGCGTATGGTGTAGATGTAAATCTGACCAAACGGTTATCTAAAAACTTTTACGGACAAGTGGGATATTCATATATGTTATCCAAAAGAGACGATCATGATGGGCTAGGGAAATACGATTATATTTTTAGTCAGCCCCATGTCGTCAGCCTGCTTGGAAGTTATAAGTATAATGAAAAATGGGTGTTTTCCGGCAAGTTCCGTTATGCTACCGGCCGCCCGACAGATAAATACATTGTTCATTCCAATGTTTTTAATGATCCGGCTTACCGGAGATTTTCACAGGAGATTGTCAATAAGAATGGTGAGCGCTTGTCGGATTTCATCAGCCTGGATCTTCGTGCAGATTACAAAATAAAATCAAAGAAAACATCATCATGGACAGCATTTGTAGATATTGTAGACGTTCAAAACCGATTTAACCAAAGCTCAGCGATATTTCAGCCTTTAACGGGATCAACATATTCTTTGGGCCTTGCGATATTTCCGAGTTTTGGTCTTAGGGTTGAACTATAAATACAACATCAATAAAACAAGCGGGCCTTTGCGTGAGCATAATCATGAGCCGAGAAAAAGAATTTATTAGCGTAAATAAAATCTCTGTGAATGCTGAAAAAAAACGTGAGAAGCCATTTCGCTTCTCACGTCTGTAAACGTTTTTTTGTTTTAAATACTTGTATTATCCGTTCATCAATTGTCCTTCATGATTAAACAGCAGGCTCTTTCTTTTAAAATCTCCTTTAGCTGCTACAATGTGATAGCGCGGTTTTCTATTAGGTAAATACTCCTCGTAGGATGATTTTATCGCCCATTGGTTGTATTTACTTTTTTTCAGGCTATTTTTTACTGTTGTTGGCAGCTTATCTTTTTTTAATTTTTTTTCAGACTCTAACCATTTCCCTTCCTTGTCGAATTTTGCCTGTAGTTGATATTCTCCCATATTGAAATTGGCCTTATACTTACCAAGGCCATGTTTCCATTCCACATTGGTTGCGCCGTCATACTTCGCCTGGAATGCGTCAGTAACTTTCGCAGGTATTTTTGCAAAAGCCTGCACCGCAAAAAACGTCGCAGACAGCAATAAACAAGATAGCTTTTTCATAATACACTGTTTTTGTTATGAATGTTGTTACCTGTTATTAAGGTGAAAAGATTAGGCCAGAGAGCCGGAAAACTCAAAAAATAGCGTTAAAATTATTAAATGATATTTTCCAAAACATTGTAAGCCAGTACCATTTACAAATCTTTTTTTGTAAGACCTTCAGAAGAACACAACAGAGCTGTAAAAGTTTGCCAGTATAAGAACCACCGGGTATATTATCCACACAAACAAAACGATTTGCTATTATGATTCCTTTTTTGCACTCTTCAAAAAAAATGGAGAATCTCCCAAATTTTATCGTTCAAACTCCTATTGTGAAAATTATGCAAATACATTTCTAAATGACTGATTTCAAAAATATCATTTACTTTAGGCAGTAATAATTATTCAAACCGTTTTATGAAAAATAAAATAATCATATTAGCTGTCATACTAACAATAATGGCCTGCAACTCTTCAGTAAATTCAAAATCCACGGATTCGGACAAACAGGAAATTCTGAATACAGAAAAAGAATTTGCTGATTATGTAAAAAAGGAAGGTATCGCTGCAGGGTTTAATAAGTATGCTGCGCCAGATGCAGTTATCAATCGCAAAGGCATTTTTCTGAAAGGGCGTGAAAAAATCAATGAATTTTATGAACAAACAAGATCTAAAAAAGATCGTCTCGAATGGGAGGCTGAATTTGCAGATGTCGCTGCTTCTGGAGACTTAGCCTACACTTACGGGAATTACACATATACAGCTTATGATTCCAGCGGAAAGCAAACTGAATACAAAGGAGTTTTTCATACTGTTTGGAAAAAACAAAAAGATGGAAGCTGGAGATTTGTTTATGATTAGAGAATGGGATTGTAATAGCATTACCTGACCAGTAAATTTAGAGGCTGAAATTTAATACTACAACCACCAATTTATTTGAAGCTTATTTATTCAGTTCTCAAGCTCTGTATTGGATTAGCGATTGCGGCTTTAATAGCTTGGAAGCTTACAGTGAACAATGCGATCAATATGGCTCCTAACCCCGCCAATACAAATACCCACCAACTGATATTTATTCTATAAGCATAATCCTGCAGCCACTTATGCATAAAATACCAGGAAACCGGTGAAGCTATGATGATTGAAATCAATACCAGCTTCAGAAATTGTTTTGATAACATTGAAACAATATCTGAAACAGTTGCGCCCAATACTTTGCGAATGCCAATCTCCTTGGTTCGCTGCCCCGCAGTGAAAGTCGCGAGCCCGAACAATCCCATACAGGAGATAAAAATCGAAATCCCCATAGATGCATTCATGATCTTAGAATTTTTTTGCTCTTCATCATAGAATCGTGCAATATCTTCGTTAAAGAAACTGTATTCAAATTTTTCTGTAGGATATATTTCTTTCCAATCTTTTTCAATGTTAGTTAGGATTGATTTAAAATTTCCATTGTGATTTTCTGGTAACACCATTTTCACGCCAATTGACCAAATAGACGCTTTTGTAGCAATGATAAAAAGTGGACTGATTGGCTTTTGTAATGATTGTGAATAAAAGTCTGCTAATACACCAACAATGGGTCCGGTCCAGCTAGAAGATGTCATCATATATCCAATGGCTTCTGAAGGTTGTTTAAACCCCAATTGTTTAGCACAAGATTCATTGACAAGAAATTCAGTCATAGAGTCATTTTTAGGAACCATCATATTTCTGCCAGCAATTATTTTTAACCCATATAAGGGAACGTAGTTCTCATCGGCCATTCTGCATGACAACGCCCGTTCGGTACCTTTTTCCTTATCCTTAAACTTAAAAGTGGGGTTCCAACCAAGCGCCACCGGCATAAGGTTAAGACTTACCATACTCACACCAGCAACCTTCCTGATTTTATTTGCAAGTAGTTCCTTATTGGCGTTTGTGTAACGCAAATTTGGATTAATATACCTTACATTAATATTCACGAGTGCGTTTTTATTAAACCCAAGATCTTTATTAAGCATATACTTGATCTGTTCACCGATGATTATTGTTGCAACGATAAAGAATAATGAAACGGCGAATTGGAATACGATGAGGGATTTTCGCAAGTAATACTTTTGGTTGGAGATGCCCGTTGCCAGACCCTTTAGGCTGAGGGATGGTGCGTATGAAGACAAAACACTTGCAGGATATAAGCCAGCAAGAAGAATTGTAAGAACTGTGAGGATAATTAAAAAAAGCAAAGTACTTACGTTTAACAGTTCACCGGGCTCCAGGCCAGCTGGCATAAACACCTGGAAACTGACCATGACCGGCTTTATGATCAGAATGGAAAGAATCACTGCAAAAAGCACGACTATGCCAGTTTCACTAAGGAACTGGAAAGCGATATTTTTCCTGTAACTTCCCAATACTTTGCGTATGCCGATCTCTTTTGCCCTCCGAATGGATTGGGCTGTTGATAAATTAATGAAGTTGATAACAGCAATAATCAGAATGAAAGTAGCGATGCCCATCAAGCCATAAATAGTTGGCAGATGAGCCTGCCTCGAATAATAATCCCCATATTTCTCATCAAAATGAAGGGTTGAGAGTGGTTGAAGATTTATTCTGAATTTTTCTCCTTGCATGTTTACAGGTCTGCGATTCCTGATCATGTTTGCGACCCAGGTATTAAACGAAAGTGGTTGAATCTCTTTTTTGAGCTTGATATAGGTTTGAGAATAATTGCCCTCTCCCCATGAATCAGGCTCATTAGGATCGTCAAATCCTATAGCATTTTTTAGAAAGCTGAATTTTATAGTGCTGTATGATATAAAATCCTTGAAATTAAGATCAGTGTTCTTATTCCAATCCTTGACAATACCCGAAACGGTTAACCGTAAGGAATCATCATAAATCAGTTGTTTCCCAATAATCTCGGTAAAAGAAATAGATCCAAAATATTTCTTCGCCTTGCTTTCAGTCAAGACCACTTTGAAAGGTTTATTCATTGCGGTGATAGGTGATCCGGCCAGCCATTTATATTGAAAAATATTAAAGTACTCTGGTTCTGCGACGATCATATCGTAAACCTTTGCTTGTTCATACTTTACTTCAGGTCTCTTTGTTTTATTGTCATGCCCTGGAATCGTAACACTGGCATGATAAGAATAAAAATTAGCTATCTGTTCAATTGCCGGACATTCATCTCTTATGATATGTGAAGAAGCCAGTGATATTACGGGTTCGTAACCCCAATCAGTATTTCCTGGATCCTGCGTACTAGAAACTGCTCTATATATTCGTACATTATCTGAATGAAACCTGTCATAACTTAGCTCGAAGCCGGAGATTAAATAAACAACCAGGCATGTGCTGATGCCTATTGTGATGCCAGCGATATTAATAATCGTATAGACTTTATTTTTGATTAAATATCGTAAGGCAATTTTGAAATAATTTGTTAGCATCGCTATTATTTTTTATTTCATTTTCAAAGCGAAAACTATAGAAAGCTACTAAATAATTTCAAAGAAAATATAGAGGTGCCATTTCATTCTCAAGAAATAACTTATTCTATTCTGTACAGTATCAGGTAGAATATTTTCATGTAAAAGCAATTATGTTTTAATGTCCCGTAGGGACATTTGGTAGGTAGAAGATATTCGATAAAAACATCCAACGTTCCGTAGGAACGTCTGGTGCGCACCAAGCGTTCCTACGGAACGCAGTGTCTTTTGTTATATCATGCTACCGACCAACCGTCCGCCAATTGGCGGACGGAAATTGCGAGTATTCCGGTTAATCTTACTTATATTATCTATTGTCTGTATTATCTATTGTCTGATTAAGTATTGACAAATACAAGTGAGACATCGAAATTTCTAAAAAGAATTTTCAATTCAAAGGAAGATATATAATAAACTCAGCAGATTCTCCCGGTTTGTTCACCACTTTCATATCTCCTCCATGGGCCTTAATGATATCATAGCTGATGGATAGGCCCAATCCTGTTCCTTGTCCTGTGGGTTTTGTTGTAAAAAAAGGCTGAAAAATTTTATCCATTGCTTTTTCATCGATACCCATTCCATTATCTTTTACGCGGATCTCAACTTTATTGCCGAGTTTTTTTGTGATTACAGAAACTGTTGGAGAATATGCATCACCCAGCGTTTTCTTTTTTTCCGACACGGCATAAAATGAGTTGTTGAAAAGATTCAGTAAAACTCTTCCGATATCCTGCGAAACGATATTTATTTTTCCGATGCTTTCATCGAATGTGGTTTGCATCGTTGCATTGAATTTTTTATCCTTTGCCCGGAGGCCATGATAACTCAGTCGCAGGTATTCATCAGACAATGCATTGATATCAGTTGGTTCTTTTTTGCCTGTGCTGGACCGGGAATGTTGCAGCATGCCTTTTACGATAGCATCGGCACGCCTGCCATGATGATTTATTTTTTCCTGGTTGAGATTAATATCCGCCACCAGTTTAGCGATGTATGATTTGTCAATATCCGACTTTTCAACTTCTTCCTTGAGTTCCTGCGCCAGTTCAATGCTCAACTCAGAAAAATTATTGACAAAGTTCAACGGGTTCTGAATTTCATGGGCAATGCCTGCTGTTAATTCACCCAGTGAAGCCATTTTTTCCTGCTGTATAAGTTGTACTTGTGTGCTTTTGAGGTCCGTCAATGCATGCTCCAATTCTTCTTTTTGTTTTGTTATTTCCGAAGTGCGTTCTGCTACCAGGTATTCCAACTCATTTTTCCGGGCAGCAATGATTTTGTTTTGTTGTTCTTCTGCCAGTCTGATTTTTCTTTCTTTTTCAAGCGCATTTCTTTGCTTTCGAGAAATCAGGTACATAGCGCCCATCCAGATAACTGAAAACGTAAAGGCCGGACCCTCATACTGCCGAACAGAATCAAGCCAGTTTACATTCAATAAGCTAACAAGATCAACGTTTACTATTACGATAAGAAATGGTGATACTGCATATATCGCCCAACGCGCGGGACGAAATTCTTCTGTTCTGTAAATTGTAATGACTATAGCAAAAACCAGGAAATGGACAAGCCATTTAACGAACGGTTCGGTTACGTGTACAAAAATTGAGAGCCCTACCAATACAATGGCGGCGATCCATGCCAGCCGGAGCCTGTTATCCCAATGCGAAAGCCTTGGCGAATTTTCTAAAATTCTCCGAAGATAACGCGCAAGAAAAATAATGATAGCGATTTCAAAAAACATCTGACCTGTTTTATTTCAATCATCGAATGTAAAGCCTTTATGGTAAAATCCGAACTCCGGTTGCTCAAGTCCTCAATATAATTTAAAGAAGGTTTAAAAGGCACGCTCGATTTAATGAATCGCTCTCTTATTCAAATTCTTCTATGAAGTTATCATCCCATTTAAATGAATTAACTATCCATCCATCATTGCTTTTATAATAGATAAAGGTTAGCCTGATTGCCGTATTATTAAGGCGAATAAGATATTTTTCCTTAAAAGCAATGTCTGCAATTTTTTGCTCTTTTATTTTAAGAGTGCCAATAAATTTACCAAATCTTTCGGTAACCAAATTCATTGCCGTAAGAGATTTTTCTTCTACATTATCTATTTCGTTTTTAGGAAGTGGCCAATAGGGTCTTAGTGCTTCAATGGCTTTTACAATTTCCCCATGTGCGAATAGTTCAGTTGCTTTTTTTGAAAGATCTTTTAATGCATCCTGGTCTTTTAAGGTTTTATCCTGGGCCCTTCCTGCTAGCGATAAAGAACAAAGCATAATAAAAAAAGAGAAAATTTTGCGCATAGATTTTTTTGTTTGATCTAACGTTATATCCGAATGAATATTATACCTGGGATTAAGAGGTTTTATTCCTTGAACATTGAGTGTTGCGTATTGATTATTGCATATTCTCTGGCAAAATCATGAAGAAACATTCAATATTCAATAATCAACACTCAATGTTCAAGGGATAAAATCCTTAACTTAATGACATTGCCCTACGGGACATTAAAACATAATTAGCTTTTACATGCGAATATTCTACTATTAGTTGACGATTTTAAACACAATCGCATATTTTCCTGCTGACTGGTTTTGAATTTTTTTTGGAATTTGAATAATACATCCCTCACCCGATGGTTGCCAGTTTATTTTTACAGAAGGATTATCCATGAGCGTTATTTTGTTTCCTTTTTTAATAGAAAATTTATTGAGCGTTATTGTTGGGGGTAAGATTATACGGTCATTGTCATCGGACAAAAGATATACATATGATGTTCGAAAATCTTTTGATTGCAGATAGACAATATTATTTTCTTCATAAGGTGGCAGCGGGACAGTATTATAAATTGCTTCTCCATGAACTTTTATCCAACTGCCAATTTCTTTTAAGCGAGTATATGCTGTATCACTCCAGTCGCCCTCGGGTGAAGGACCGATATTTAATAACAGGTTGCCGCCTCTCGAAACAATTTTTATAAGAAGATGAATTAATTCATTTGTTGATTTATAATGATCATTGGGTACATAACTCCAGGAATTTCCCATAGTGATGCAGGACTCCCATGGATGATCGAGCGGCTGCTTGGGAACTGTTTGCTCCGGTGTAACATAATTTTCAAATTCACCCGCAACGGTTCTGTCAACAACAATTAATCCGGGCTGATAAGTCCTTGCCATTTTTGCAATTTTATTCATATCGATATCCTGGTCGTATGGAATTGTTTTTTGCCAGTCAACAGATTTATCAATAGAAGCATACGGGCGCACCCAACCGCCATCAAGCCATAAAATATCGACACCACCATATCCGCTCATCAATTCTTTTATCTGGTTGTAAGTATAATCTTTAAAAGCATTCCATTTTTCCGGGTATTTTTTTGGATCATAATTTACATTTCTGTCTTTCGGCGGAAAATATGGCCACCAGTAAAAAGGACAATGCCAATCCGGTTTGGAAAAATAGGTGCCGGTCATAAAACCTTGTTTACTGAATGCACTGAGGATCTCTTTGGTAATATTACTTCTTGGATCAGACGAAAACGGAGTTTTTGAAGAAGTAATCTTATAATCTGTTTCTTTTGTATCGAACATGCAAAAACCATCATGATGTTTTGTGGTGAATACTATATATTTCATACCCGCATCTTTTGCAGCGGCGGCCCATTTCGCAGGATTGAATTTTACAGGATTAAAACTTGTCTGTAACTGCTCATAAGCTTTTACATATTCATTGTAACTGGCGCTGTACGGACCCTTGCGTTGTGTCCAGCCCTTATCTTCCGGGCAAATGCTCCAGCTTTCCACAACACCCCATTCGCTATACGGACCCCAATGCATCAATAAACCAAATTTAATATCCTGCCATTGATGTAATTTTTTTAATACAAGACTGTCGGTCGGCCAAATATAATCGTTACTGGTATTATGTTGTTGTGCAATTGTTGAAAACGTCACGCTTATCAATACAATGGCCAGTGTATTTTTTTTGAAGTTCATGAAAGCTGTAAATTTTTTGGTGTGATTAATGCAAGCAGTCGCCAAATGTAATATTTTATTCATATCAATTTTATGAACATCAAATAAAATACCTGACGACAAAGTCAACTGGCTGCATAAAATATGCCCTTGGAAATATATCCGTATCAAATAAATTCAATGAAGATTCGTTAACATTCGGAATAATTAAGCATATACATTTAATTGCCCAAATATATCCTATGAATTTATTGAAATACACCTTTTTTCTGCTTGTCGCATCTGTCTTCACAATCACTTCATGCAAAAAAGACAGCAATCAACTCAATCCAAATAAAACGGATTCTACTTTCCTGGCAGGCTTAATGGATTCTTCGCTTTTAATCAAAAGCATTTCCTATACACTTTATGACAGTGCTACAGGAGCCATCAACGATTCCGGAACTAAATATTATTTCTACGACAGTGCACTCAGAAAAATAATCATTTCCCTACAGCCTGTTTCCAGTTCGACGCAATCTTATGATGGATCGGAATATACTTACAATGCTACAGGCTTACTGTCTCAGATTACCGAAAAATATATGTCGTTTACGCCTGATAGTAATAATTTGTCTTCGGCAACATATAATTATGATGCAGGCAATGTTATTAAAACTGCCAGTATCACGCTTCTGAATGGCATGGGCTATGTGATTTCGTTCAATAAAATATCGCTCTCTTCGGGTGGTTATCAAGTGACATGGATAGACACTTCTCCAAATAGTGGGTATCCTGATAGTGTTTCATACCTTATTGATTTTGACGTTAACGGAAAATTGATTGATTATTATTATGCATTCGGGAGCCAAACTAATTATGCAGATTCGATGGTATACGATGTGAATGGGAACCTGAGTAAACTAATACATACAGACCTTTTCTATACAAGCAGTCCTTATACTAATCCCGACAGTTCTTCCGTGTATACCCGGTACGAGTTTAATTCCCGGGATATAAAGGGTGATCAACTATATAATCTGAATCAAATAATTTATAATGGAATAGCCAACATACCCAATTCCTTATCACAATCTTTTTTGGGTGATGGTGATGTA
>Ga0137407_10000234_pt1 | contig 39716 bp, 30 predicted proteins | sample CZOMad2_2_16fung_FD_108410 | JGI IMG/M metagenome (GOLD analysis project Ga0137407, IMG submission 108410) | Vadose zone soil fungal communities from Angelo Coast Range Reserve, California, USA - CZOMad2_2_16fungal (Illumina Assembly) | ecosystem: Environmental > Terrestrial > Soil > Vadose... | reverse complement strand
TTCCCCACAAAATTCACAACAAATCATGCGTGACCGGTTGTTCCGGTGCGCATGATCAGGTCGGCCAAACGCTCTTGTGCTTGGTTTAGGCTCATCCAGGGCCTGAGTGTAGCTATCCCTCGTTGTCCTACGTGTAGCTGTCCATCGTTGTCCTAAATGAGGCGTGGCGCATCAGTTCCTGGACCACCTTGGCGTCCACACCCAGCGACTTTATGGTCTGGGGCCAATAAGGATCTCGGCCTTGTTTGTGTGGAGAGGCCCACACCCAGTCCTCAGACTTGGTGTAGACGCTTTCCTGCCGCCACGCCATGAGCACTTGCGCAATGCGCTCATCCATGGGGACGTGCTTACGGAAAGCCTCCGTCTTGCATGGGCCAGCAGTGCAGTCCACCACCGAGCGCACAATGTTTATCTTGCGACCGATGAAGTCTAGGTCCGCCCATTTCAGTCCCATCAGTTCGCTCCGTCGGACACCGGTCAATGCGTCTGTAACGACCATTGAACGCTCGCGAAATGCGAGAACATCAAACAGCCGATGAAGGTCTGAGACTTCGAGCACCAGAGGTCATCCGCTTGCGCTTAGAATAAGGCAGCGGGATTGCGCCCTCTAAGCGCCTCGAGTTCGATTCCGTCCCTGGCCACACGTTTTCAACTAAAAATTTATCCGGCTGCGCTCTGAGTGAGCGGATGGCGAGGAATTCGTACTTTTTAAGCCAGATGCAAGGGCGAAGAATGCCCGCATACCTCGAATCGAGGTTAATTTCCCAAAAGCTTGCTTCCGGCAACCCACACCAGTTGCAGACCTAATGCAATTGCGATCATGGCGACGGCCGAGCGGAGCCTGGGGCTGGGAACGTATTTAGCTAAAAAGCAGCCGAAGAGCGCACCGGGCAGTCCTCCGCCCAGCAAACGCAGCAAGGTCCCACTATCAACGGAGCCCCATCCCAGATGAAAAGCGCTGCCCATAACAGCCAGAACAATTCCGAATGCAATATCGGTTCCCACCACCTGGGCCACCGGCATCTCCGAGAAGTTCAATAAAAGAACTGTGCCCAGCGCTCCTGCTCCGGCGGAAGAGAACCCTGTTTCCACGCCTATCGGCAGGGCCAGCAACGGCAGCCAGCCGCCATTTTCTCTGGCAAATTGCGGCTTTCTCAAATGTGGAACAAAACTCAGGGCTGACGAAAGGGTCAACATCACTCCCACCAGCAGGAGCATGGCGGGTTTCCAGGCCGGATTATGCATCAAGCGCAACGCCCAGGTCCCCACCAGAAGCCCAGGCACCGCCCCGATCAGGAGCAGTCCCAGATATCGGGCATGCACATGCTTGCGCTTCATATATATAGGTGCAACCATCAGGCGCACCACCGAGGCAAATATCATGGCGGTCCCCACGGCTTCCGTAGTCGGCAGCCCGACCAATACAAGAAGAGGCACGGTAAAGCTGCCTCCGCCCATCCCCGTGAGGCCCACGGTTGCGGCAATAACAAAACCGGCAATCCATTCCATGATCGAGCTCCATTCCTTGCGCGGACGGCATCCGGAAATCAATGACCGCAAGGCAATAAGGCAGCTTGAGTTGCTGCAGGCGGCAGTGCCTCATGAAACCCACTCTGCAAAGGCATGCCGAATCCGGGCTTCTCCCGAAGTTCGAGGAGAAGATCCGCCTCAGCAAGCTGTGACGCGCTGCTCCGGCTGGCTATCGAATACATTGTCCGGCAAAGTGCATGCCGCACGAAGGCTTCAGCTCCGCTGAACGGCAATCTTGAATTAGGCAGGCACGCTGCCGGCCGATGCGGGACGGCCCTGCAGGTGCCGCAACACAGCCGAGGCGATCTCCCGACAACTGTTGAAACGCCTTAGCTCCTTGTCATCCACGTTGATCCCGAATTCGTCATCGACATCCATCGCAATCGTGAGTGCGTCGAGCGAATCCGCGCCGAGTTCCTCGACTAAACGCGTATCCGCTCCAAAATTGGACGTGTCGATTTTCAAGGTCTTGGCGACAATCGTCTTTATCCGGCTTTCCACAGATTCAAGAGTGTATTCCATACAAACCTCCATCAACGCGCTTTGCGACAAGCACAGCATTGTGTCCGCCAAACGCGAATGAATTCGACATTACGATATCCAAATCCGCTTTGCGCGGACCTTCCACAACGTAATCCAGATCGCATTCAGGATCCTCTTCCTGCCAGTTCATGGTGGGTGGGACCAGGCCGTCTCTGACGGCAAGAATCGCAGCCGCAAATTCAGCCGCCGAACTTGCTCCCAACATGTGTCCCGTAATGGGCTTGATGGAACTTACAGGAATGCGGCAATTGGGAAATACTTGTTTCAGAGCTTCCGTTTCAGTCTTGTCATTAAAGGGGGTGGCGGTACCATGGGCATTGATATAGTCCACACGGTCCGGTGTGATGCCCGCCGACTCCAATGCCCGAAGCATCGCTAATACCTCGCCATGCGTTGAGGGCCGTGTGATGTGCGAACCGTCTGAAGATGAGCCGTAGCCGGCAACTTCGCCGTAAATCCTGGCGCCTCTGGCCTGGGCCGATTCAAGTTCTTCCAACACCAGCAACACCGCGCCTTCGCCCAGAACCAGGCCGTCACGGTTCTTGCTGAAAGGTTTCATGGCCGTCTCAGGGCTGCTGTTACACGTGGAAAGTACGCGCAGGCTGTCCCAGATTGCCAACTGGCTGGGCGTAATAGAAGCATCAACGCCGCCAGCCAGCAGCCGCTTGGAATCCCCTGACTGTATCGCCCGGAGAGCCATGCCGATCGCCGTTGCTCCGGAAGAGCACGCCGTGGAAACAGTAAGGGTAAAGCCCCTCAGCCCGAACTTGATGGAAATATGCGCGGCCGTCGAGTGGCACATCGCCATGGGCACGCCAAGACCGTAAGCCCTGTGATGATTGAAACTCTCGTCATATATCTTCTCGACGGCATGGACGCTTCCGGTTGCTATGCCCACCACGACGCCCATTTCATCGCTGTCAGGCACCGTTTCCCCCGTGAGCAGTCCGGCATCCTTCAATGCCTTGTCTGCTGCCACAATGCCCATTTGAGCAGCCCGGTCGAGCCGGCTCTTGTCTTTCTCGCTGATCAAGTCCCCAGGATCGAAATTCTCCACCGTGGCTGCCAGCTGTGTCCTGAATTTGGCAGCATCGAAGTGACGAATTGTCTTGATGCCCGATTTGCCCTGATAAATCGACTGCAGAAATTCTGGAACCGTGCGCCCGGCCGGGGTTACAAAACCCATTCCCGTGACTACAACTCTTTTCGTGTACATCGGTGGACCTGCTTCTATATCTGGAGAATGCGGCCAGCAAATTCTCTGGAAATTCACATCCGTGAAAGGCAAAAAACCTTTCGCTATCTCCTCCTCCCATTAGACTTTCCGGAGAAAGAAAGAAGTTCTCGCTATCGGCAATCAAGGGCCGGCCAGGACAATCCGCCACGCTCGCGGTTAAAACTTCGGATCGAAAACGGTATTGCGCTCCGCATCAGGCCGCAAAAATTCCTTCACGTCTTCGTTGCCCCGCAGTTTGAGCCACAAGGGACCGTCGTTGGCCTGGAACTCAAGTTCAAACGTGAAGAATGAACAGCAACGCTGTTCGAAGGTGACCCATTCCGCCACTTCAGTGAGGGAAATCGCTTCTTTGTTAAGCCGAAAGGCGTAACCGTCCGGGAGTTCCACCGTCTCGCCCAGCGCCTCGCCTAACTTGCTCATGAGCTGGGAATGCCGTTCTTTTTCAACTTCCTCGAAAATGCCGAAATTGCAGGCGCAACCGGAATCGCATCCGCAAGCTGTTTCCGCATTGGTGGTTTTCGCTGTATTCGCAGGGGCTGTTGACGGATTCATAAGTCTTTCGTCTCCTGATTCTTTAAAAATTTGGACTCCCTCGCCCTAGTGGAGCATAAGCTCAAGCATCGCATCCGGAGACGCTGCAAGTCCGCGCATAGGTCCCGGCAAACCGGGTCCAGGCACTGTCATCCGTCAGATCCAATAAATAATCTGACAAAGCCGTTGCAGCTTGCGTTCGCGAACGCCTTTTGCCGCGCCACTTGGTGAACGAAGATGATTCTAGAACCTAAAGTTGACTTTAAGTCAAGCAGCGTTTTTGAAAAGCTTCCGCTTTTTAGCGGTGCTGAAGAGCGGCCGGCGACCTTTCCATATCCAGCGGAGCAACGTGGATTTCCCAGCTCACCGGCGTTGTCACAGGAATGAAACAGACCTTCTCGTCACATGCCTGGTATTTCACTTCACCCTTCACGGTAATCGTTTTCCCCTGTCCAACGGACTGGACGAATGGGCGATTGGCTGCCACTGTAAGGTCCTGGGATATGCGGAATTTCCCGCTGAATACCGGGACTTTTTCCTTGATGGCCTGCAGATACAGAATCTTTGACTTGGGATAGGCAATTTCGTCCAGCTTGAATTCCGCCGCGGGTTCCAGCTTAAGATCAATCGGTATGTACCCCTTTACTCCGGGGGCATACACATGCAGATTCGCAGCCAGGTCCACATCGACCATGACCCTCATGCGGCTGCCGGGATAAGCTGTCTGATCGGACTGGCGCAGCGTGAGACCAATGTGAGGCGCCTCGATTTTTCTCGGGACCTCCTCCGTCAGTTCCGGAAAAAGTCGGGAGACAACATTGTTGGCGGTGTAGCGCTCCGTGTAAGAGGTTTCGAAAAATTTCTCTTTGACCTTGCCGGAGGGGTCCACGAAAAAGAAACCCGGATGCGCAATGCCCTTGACGGTGCCTGGCAATGAAATCTGCGGATTCAACACATGATAGGCGCGAATGATGTCCAACTGTGGATCGGCCAGCAAGGGATACGTAATGTGTTTTCTTTCGGCAAAATCCTTCAGGATGGCCTGGCTGTCATAGCTGATCGCCGCCAGGCCGATCCCCCGCTGTTTGAATCTTTGCGCCGCCTGCTGCAACTGCACGAGTTGCACCTTGCAGTAAGGTCACCAATCGGCTGAACGGAAGAACAGCAACACATAGCCGTTTTTCGCGGCCAGGGTTGTGTTCGTCTGTTCATGCCCGAACTGATCGATAGCTTTGAAGTCCGGCGCTTTCTCGCCTTCCGCGATTCCAACCTGTTGCCCCGGGTCTTCCAGGGGCGCGAAATCGCGGTTCGCGGAAGATCTTGTCACGGAGAAAAAAATAGCGATCAGAAAAACAATGGCGCGAGTATTTCTCGGTCCATTCATCAGGGCTTCCTCAAAATTGAAAATATCAGATAAGGACAAAAAGGCGGCTGGAAAACCAGCCGCCTGCACGAGCGTTTTTTAGATCCTGACGAAATTGCCGCGGAAGTCATGGAACGTGAATGCGTCCCCCGTCGTAGTGCGGAATTCGTTCAGGGTGTTTGTCAGGTCCTGCAATAATGCAATTGCCATCTGCTCTCCTAACAGCAGAGCTTGGGCCGCATCGGAATGCCAGTGCACACCGGCGATATTGCGTCCAATGGCAACGTTCATGCCGACCTTGTTCAATTCTCCGCCCACCGTCATTTGCCCGGCATCGGATTGGTTATAGGGAACCAGGGAAAGCCCATCATCGCTGGCCGTGAGTGGCTGGAAGAGGTTGCTGATGGGAATGGTCTCATCGTACACGGCTTTGAGGATCGTGACGCATGCGCCCGCGACCGTGGCATGACCGGAAGCGTAGGATGGATGCGCTGGGCTTCCTTCAGGGAAGGCCATGGGAAGCAGGAAGGTACCGTGTTTACTGAATACCTGTTGCACGGCCGACGAATTCAGTACCTGCGGATGGAGGAAGGGATAACGGCCTGACGCCAATTGGTAGTGAACCAGCCCGCCGAATGCCTCCGGACGGAGCACCCGGTGCACCTGCCATTTTTGGAACCACTGCGCCTGCAAAGCGCGCCGGCCGCATTCCGCCATCAAAGATTGAATAAACGGGCCGCCGAACGTTCCAAAGCCAATCTGTGTTCGCGATTGGGTATACGGGTTTGACGGACTCAGTGGAGCGCCATGGTTATCCAGCACCAATGCAGCCTCCAGGTAGCCCTGATACAGCAGGTCTATATGCACCCACTGCGACATGTCGCGGCCGGAGCGGACAAATCTCGGCGTTGGGTCCATGTTGGCGGAATCATTGCCGTTGCTCTGGCCTTGTTGCACGGCCAGCCATGAAGCGGTATCCGCCAGATAGTCAACCCCTCCGTCCGCCTGAGTCCTGTAGGTCTGCATCAACCCGCTGAGTTGGTGCGCGCCTATGCGCCTTGGCACCACCATAAACTGGGAGATAAAAGGTCCAATCGTGTCGCTGAACTGGCCCGTACCCTGCAAGTCAGGATCGCCCAGGCCAAGCCGGAAAAGGTTTTTTCCGGTGACCGGCTTGGGCGCGCGATAGTCTGCCAGATGGTTGAGTTCGGCAAGGGCAGCCTGGGTAACGGGCTCATTGCCATAAGCGTTAAAGGGCACGTCGCGCGAGAGAGCCATCCAATAATTTTCCACCGCTTCGGCCGCCCTCTCAGCGCTGCCGGTGGCGGGTGAGGGAATTTCTAAAAGCTGTTGATCGTCGATGCCCTGTGTATCAAACGCCAGCGCTGATTGAGGGTTCACCAGCTTGAGAGTTCCGCCAAGCGGAATCTGTTCGTAATCAGCAAATTTCCCGGTATTGAGTGCATGCAACAGCTTGCGATACGCATCAGGATCGACTTCGCCAAAATGATTGACGGTGGGCAGGCCCTTATGGAAATTGCCCACAAAGCCGGGCAGCTCCGACTCGTCGCCATTGTTGGCGTGAAGAGGTATGGGTTTCTGCCTCTGAAATTCAGCATTCGCTTTCTTGATCTTGAATGCGGCTTCAGCGCGCTGTGATGGATTCAAGGGCCCCAAGGTCGCATCACGCGATGCGCCGTGGCCCTCCCTGCCATCTTGCGAAAAGGGAGCTGGTTGAGCGTTCAATAGCGGAGTGAATCCGCCGAATGTGGCAATGGCCCCTGTCATAGCTGCGCCGCTGAGAAACTTTCTTCTTCCAATCTTGCGTTTATCAGCGCTGGAACTGACTAAGGGTCCCTGAGCTTCGCCTGAAAGGCTCATGGAATTCTCCTTCCGAAGTATGAGATTGATTATTTTCAATTGACCAACGAACTGCAGCGATTCGAGGGTCCGCGTGGAAGCGCGAAAACACCATACATTAACGTACTCACGTACTGTCAAGGTAAATTTGGTTTATTTCGGAAATTTCTGATAATTCCGGCTTCAGGAAACTTGTCAAGAAATGCCGGTTCGAATTTATACAAGAGCGGTTAGTAAAAGCTGGCTAGTTTCGTTGATTGTATTCCTGTTTTGATAATTTACATTCTATAGGTTCATCTGGATGCTATTCGCTATGAATTTCTAGTGTTCCAGCGCAGCCACTTCTGGAAGATTTCCTAAGCTATAAACTTTGGCACTTTGGTCTGCGCTCGCGGAAACTACGCGAGATCCATCAGGTGAGAAAGCTACACCCAGGACCTGGTCGGTATGGCCCCTCAGGACGCCGAGCAAGCGGGCATCGGCGGCGTTCCAGACCATAGCGGTTTTATCCGCGCTTCCCGTCACAATCCATCTGGAATCAGGCGAAAACTGCACCGTCGCAATTGAATCAGAGTGTCCTTCAAGAGTAAGGAGTAGTGTCCCAGTAGACACGCTCCATAGGCGTACCTTATTATCAGTGCCCGCGGATGCAATGTGCTGTCCGTCTGGTGCAAATACCGCATAGTAACCTTCAAGCATATTGGCCATGTGGCCATCCTGGGCATCCCATAGTCGCACAGTATTGTCATAGCTTGCGGTAAGGATGCGGGCTCCATCCGGTGAAAAGGCTGCATGCTCCACAATCGCTGTGTGCCCTCGAAACACCAGGAGGCATACGCCAGTGGCAGCATCCCACACGCGCGCCGTTCGATCTTCACTTGCGGTGACTATCCGCCGGGCGTCTGGAGAAAAAACAGCCCGCCAGATGAAACTGGCATGCCCGCGCAGAGTAGCCAGAAGTTTGCCGCCGGGCACGCTCCATATTCGCGCAGTGGCATCCTCGCTGCTGGTCACGATTCGGGTTCCGTCCGGAGAGAACTCGGCGTCCCAGACTCCGCCGCCGTGACCTTGGAGAATAGCGAGCAGCCGGCCATTGGCGGCATCCCATAAACGTGCTGTCTTATCTTTGCTTGCGGTAACGATGAGGCGGCCATCGGCGGAGAAAGCAGCATGCGTGAGCCCGTCGGTGTGTCCCTCCAGGGTTGCCAGCGGTTTGCCATTGGCGGCATCCCAGATGCGTGCCGTTTTGTCGCGACCGAAAGTGAGGATCCGCTTTCCATCGGAGGAAAACCCCGCCTGCATCACGCTTCCGGTGTGGCCTTGCAGCGTAGCTGTCCATTGCGCGGAAGTGTCGGCCACGGCCCGCATGGCCTCGGCGGTTTTTGCGGTTCTCCAGCTGTGCCGGGCAAGATCGAAAGCGCCATTCGGATCGTGCCACCACATCTGCTCCGCTTGCGCCGCTTCAGCACGGGACCGGACACGCAGCTGCTCACGCCGTCCAAACCACGCGCCGGCAGGAAGAAAAATCAGGACTCCCAGGACGATAAGAAGACGCGAAAGTTTGAAAAATGGAGCGCGCATCATGGTAACTTACCATAATGACATTGCCGCGCCGGGTGCAACTCGCGTTCCAGGTTGGACCCTGAACGGCAAATAAGTCTGCACGAGATACATACAAACCATCCCAGTACCGGACCCGCCGGTACTTTCAATGGTGTGGGCATTGTGCTAGGATGTGCGGGTCAGAAGGTGATTCCTATGAGTACTAAACGGATTGGTTTAATCGCAGTTTTCACCTTGGTAATTATCATAGTTATCATCAAGGCCCGTCCGGCCAAAACGCCGAACTCTTCTCAATCTTCATCCGGCAAGCCTCAAGTAGTTCTGGTGGCTACGCCTGCGGAAGCGGTTTCAGTTACCCGTTGCGGTGAAATTGTCCAGGCAGTGCGCACTGCTGCGCAGCATGGTGTGCGCGTACAGGAATTGACTCCCGATAGTAAGTCGGAGTTGATCGCGCGGTACCATGTTTTACAAACTCCCACCGTGCTTGTTTTCGATGAGAAAGGCGAAGTGACCTCCCGTTTTGAAGGCGAAGCGCCGGAAACTTTATCGGCGATCCAAACGGAGATGGGACGGATCACGCGGTGAGTGGAGGTCTTCCTCAAACCGTTGATGGCCTTTTGTCCGCCGGTAATGCCGCGGCCATTCCGATTGTCGCCGCCATCGGTTTCCTTTCCACGCTGAGAAATCCCTGTGCCGTCCCCCTTTATCCCGCGGCCACCAGCGTCTGCGTGGATACTTCCCGCACACAAGAGCAACGCACCTCCCTTCCCAATGCAATTGCGTTTGTTATCGGAATGGCGATCTCCATTGCGGTATTGGGCCTGGGGGCGGCGGCCGCGGGACGAGTCATCGGCATCGGACGCTGGGGACGCTACATGAATGCCATCCTTCCATTCCTGATGGGCCTGCAGCGGCTGGGCTGGCTCAACCTGCCCTTCCTGGAATTCAAGCTCAAGAATCCCTTCCAGCCTGGATTCACCGGCGCTTTTGCTACCGGCCTTCTGCTGTCGCTGGTGGTGGGCAGATGTGGCGGAACGGTGCTCGGTACTGTGCTGGCCTATGCGGCTTATCATCAGGCATTCCTTTACGGCGGCGTGCTTTTGTTTGCCTACGGCGCCGGCGCCGGCATACCATTAATCACTTTTGGGGCAGTGGTAGGAAGGCTGACCGCCTGGATTGATAGCAAGGGCTACAGGAAATGGACAGAGTTCGCCATGGGCTCCATGATGCTGGGCCTTGGATTTTACCTGTTCTGGATGGCCTGAAATTCAGGTTCCTGACTTCTGGATTGACTTGCGTTTCCGTGCCGGCAGCGCCAGATTGCTGAAAATGTATGTGCAATGGCTGCGGAACTTTCTGCACATGGTCGATTACGAATATTTGTTTCGATAGCCGGCATGGAACCGTAAGATAATTTCTGATAGTCGAATCAGTTCTTTACATCTTCGCGGATTTTGGAATAAACGTGCTTCTCTGTATTCGCTCTTCGAGTTTGGCTGATCCGGCGCTATTGAGATTTACCCGCAGACACAGGAGACTCTGATGGAAACGCTATTGCAGGACATCCGGTTTGGATTGAGAACGATGTTAAAAAGTCCCGGTTTCACAGTCGTAGCCGTTCTTACACTGGCGTTGGGACTCGGGGTAAGTGTTGCCATCTTCAGCATTGTGGATGGAGTATTGCTGCACTCCCTGCCGTACCCTGAACCTGACCGCCTGGTGAAAATCACGTTTAGCAATCCCGGAGTAGGACTGCATGATATTTCCTTTTCCTATCCAGAATTTGAGGATTTGCGGACCAAAGCGGATGTTTTCGAGGAGGTCAGCGTGGTTTGGCCCGCGGCGGGAAATCTAACCGGCGCGAAACAACCGGAACGGCTCGAATTGCTGGCGGTAAGCCCCAATTATTTCTCCATGCTGGGCGCTGTGCCGGAACTGGGACGCCTCTTTGGCGCGCAGGATATTGCGCAGGGCTTTGCTCCGGTGGCCGTGATCAGTGACAGTGTTTGGCGGCGTTCCTATGGTTCAGATCCGGACGTGATCGGACGGAGTTTGCAGATCGACAATGATCCTTACACCATCGTGGGCGTTCTTCCCCCCAGTTTCCGCCACCCCGGCCGGACTCTTGCCGGCGATGTGGAGGTTTGGCTTACAGCCGGCTTCAAAGCTGATCCGTTCGACCCCAGCCGCGGACAGCGCGAGATTCAGGGCGCGATGGGCCATTTGAAACCTGGGCTGCGCCTGGAGCAAGCGCAGGCGAAACTGGAAAAGATGGCCAGCGAGGTGCGCGCTGATTATCCCGGCGATTATCCCGCGCGAGCAAAATGGTCTGTCGATATTGAATCCCTACAGGAGTCTTTAGTGGGAAATGTGCGCCCCATGCTGCTGGTATTGTTCGGCGCCGTGGTCCTGATTATTCTTATCGCCTCGGTCAATATCGCCAATCTACTTCTTGCTCGCGCCTCCGGCAGACAACGCGAAATGGCCCTCCGGCTCGCGCTGGGCGCCAGCCGCGGCAGGATGCTCCGCCAGATGTTGACTGAATCGGTCATTCTTTCGTTGATCGCGGGCATCGTGGGTGTCGTCACCGCCACGTTGATGCTCAAATTGGTCATACCGCTCCTGCATTTCAAAATTCCGCGCATCCATGAAGTCAGCATGAATTGGCTTGTTCTTCTGTTTGCCTTGCTGATTTCAGTGGTGACCGGCATTTTGTTTGGCCTGGCTCCCGCGATTCAATCAGCGCGGAGCGATCTTTTGGCCCGCATCCGTGAAGGAGCGGAAGGCTCCGGCTACAGCACCAGGACCAGCCGCCTGCGCGGTTTGCTGATCGTTTCAGAAATGGCGCTGGCCGTGGTGCTCATGATCGGCTCCGGTTTGCTGCTGCGCACATTTTTGGGGCTGCTCCAGGGCGACCCGGGATTTGTTCCTTCCAAAGTTGTGGCCGCTAATCTGTGGCTCCCTGCTCCCAATGATCCTAAGACTGACAAATATGGAAAGCTGCCGCTGCAGGTGACTTTCTTGCGCGACGTGCTGCGGCGCGTAAGTGCCATTCCAGGTGTCGAAATGGCCGCGATCACCTCGGCCCTTCCGGCTTCCAACGTTCCCACCAGCAGCGCTTATGTAAGCGTTGAGGGGCGTCCTGACGAATCTTCGAGCGACTTGCGGGCCGAAATCATCCGCGTGAGTCCCGACTACTTCAAGGTCATGCAAACGCCCCTAGTGCGTGGCCGCTTCCTGGCGGAAACCGATGACCCGGAGAAACCGATCGTGGCCGTGATTGACGAGAGCACTGCGCGCCGCTATTGGCAAAACGAAGATCCCATCGGCCGGCAGATCAAAATAGGACCGCGCGCGGCCCAGCGCACTACGGTCGTTAATGTTGTGGGCCTGGTCAAGGACATCAAACATGATGGCCTCGACAAAGATGGGGTCCCGCATGTTTACATTTCCGCTTATCAGCGACCGGGCAAGGTCCTGAGTGTGGTGGTGCGAACATCCCTTGCGGCTTCCGCGCTGGAGCCCCAGATCAGGCATGAAATACAAAACGTCGATCCCACCCTGCCGGTATTTGGCGTGCGTCGCATGGACGACGTGATCGATGCTTCACTGGCTCCGCGCCGCTTTGCCGCGGAATTGGTAGGAACTTTCGCCCTGCTGGCGATGGTCCTGGCCTCCATTGGCATTTATGGGCTGCTCGCCTATATGGTTGGACAGAGATCTCATGAGATCGGCATCCGCATGGCCCTGGGCGCCGGGCGTGGCGATATTCTCAAGCTGTTCTTGCGCGGCGGCCTGCTGCTGGCGGCATCAGGAATCCTGATCGGCCTTATCATTGGCGCGGCAGTTGCTCCTACGATTGCGAGTTTACTGTACGGCGTCCATCCTATGGATCCGGTCGTGTTTATGGTGGTGCCATCGGTGTTGCTCGCCGTGGCTTTGCTGGCCAGCCTGGTTCCCGCTTTGCGTGCCACGCGGGTTGATCCGCTCGCTACTCTCCGGAATTCATAGCCTGAGTCCGGTTCAGTGATGGGTGGAATTCAAAGCACCCGTCATTCTCACAACCGTTAAGCGCGGCGCGCAGCCAGATCCCCATTCGCGCGCCGCTGTTGCGCGTAAATGGGCAGAGCACCGCGTAACGGGCTCTCCCAATCCTGCGCGCTCTCGCTCCATCTACCTTTGTGCACGCCGGAGCAGCCGCGGACCTGCCAGTTCTAAAAGTCTGTACCGGGCTGTTTTTCCTGGGTAATTCAATATCAGATTTTGCGGCACATCCTTCCGCAACACGGTCCGGTTGCCAAAGCCATCCCACAAAATTCAGGCGGACTTTTAGAACATTACACTACGCGCGGTTGTACTTTAACCAGGAAACAATCGAAGGCTTCTCAGACATAGACTCTAGCGTTAGTTCCAAAATGAAACATATTTCCCAATATGGGAATTCTGGTCCCTTCCTATTGGTCGAGAAATATTTATTTTCTATCACAAGGACAGCGCATGCTTCCTACCGGGTATGAATTCAAAGGATGCCGATGGTTCCCATTATGGGAATCATATGCCAGGCAAAAGCAACCTTCTAAAGATACAAAGTAACGCATTTTGTGTGACTCCGCTTTCTGTAGTTCAGTTACTTAGTTCTTACTAAACACCAGCGCCATCATTAGAACTCCTAGTTAATCTACCTTGACATTACTTTAGTAATGCTTTAGTTTCCACAACGCTGTCTGATCCATCTGCAACTTAAACCGTCAAACACAGTTTGATCATCGGCCCCGCACATTTCGGTCAAAAAACTTCTTAGGAGGCGCAACGCACAATGAATAAAAATTATTTTAGAATCGCGGCACTTTTGATCGCGGTGGCCTTGTTGATAGCAACGGGCGCGATCGCGCAAACCCCGCTGCACATCGGCTCCGCCAATACGGCTACAGCGGACCCGCCTGAAGCCCGCCCCAATACAACTCCCTGCGTAGTGCAACTCTTCACCAATGTTGGGCCCACTACAGGCGATCCGCAACCATTCACGTTTACTCCTCCTGCCGGTTGCCCCGGCCCCTGGGCGAAAGTAATTCTCTCCGCGGACTTCTCTGTGAATGCCGGCCGTCAGCAGGACCGGACCACGAGCATCTGGATTGGTGCGACAAATATTTTGTACGGAAGCGCAATGCAGCCGCAGGCCGACCTGGGCCGGACCTGGCACGTTGAACGGGACGTAACGGACTATAGTTCGCTGTTTACAAAGCCGCAGCCTGGCCAGCTGACTGTTCTTACCGCGGTCAATGCGAGGCTTACCAGCATCATCTCCGGAAGCGCCTCTCTGCTGTTCTTCCCCACCGCGCCTTCAGCCCCCGCGCCAGTGACGGCTGATGTGGTGCTGCCCCTTTCCCTCGATCCCGTTCTGGGCGGCCAGGTTTTCGTCACCGGAGCCGATACTCTAAGCCGCACTTTCACCATGCCGAACAACGTGGAGCGCGCCTTCGTCGATATCATTGTTCGCAATGCATCAGCCGCTAGCGACGAATTTTATTATCTCTGCGTTCCTGATCCCGCGATCGCGGCGCAGTTGCTGACCTGTTCGGGAACTACGTTCCGCGAAGCCGAAATCACGATTGACGGCCAGCCCGCCGGTGTTGCGCCGGCCTTCCCGCGCATCACCGAAGGGTCCATCGATCCTTTCCTGTGGCGTCCGATTCCCGGCTTGATCGCCTTGAATTTCCGCCCTTACCGGGTCGACATCACTCCCTTTGCCGCCTTGCTGAGCAATGGGCAGCCGCATGAGGTTGGCGTCAAGGTGATTAACGCGAATCCTTTCGCATTGAACGGCACCGTTCTTCTCTATCTTGACCATGGATCATCGCAGATTACCGGTGGATTGGAGCTGAACACGCTGGGCGGCCCGAATCCGGTCACCAAGCAGTCGGTGAGCACGAAGGACGGAATCACGCTGGGCACTGTCACCGTGAAATCCGTGCGCGATTTCAAGATTCGCGGATTTGTGAATACCTCTCATGGCCGGGTTGATACCGAAATTGCGCAGAAGGTGGAGTTCCTGAACAAGCAGAAATTTACCATCGGCGCTTCGGCGTTCGACCAGAATGTGAACCAGACATCCACTGTTCGCTCTCTCACCACGGTAAAAGGCTCCAGCGGAGACCGCGACGGCGATGCTCGGGAGCAAATTACGGCCCAGGTGACGGAGTTCCCGATCTCTGTCGATATCGCTATCACCACCCATGCTGACGGATCGCTCACTCAAACGGCCATCATCGGCGAGCAGCACAACCAGAGCTCCATCACAACCGAGGGAGACAATGACAATCGGGCTGTTTCCAAAGTCATCAATACTGCCGCAAACGCCCAGGACACGGTATTATTCAGTCCCTCTTTTGCCATTCTGGGAAATCAAGACCAGACAAGTTCCCAGTCGTTCTTTAGCCGCAGCACCAAGGTTGACTGCTTCAGCCGGACAATCACGGCCGCCAATGGATTGCTCACATCCATTGCGGACGGGAAGTCCTGCCCCAGAGACAGAGCGCGATAGCTAAAAGACCCACACACTGAGCTGAGGACACGCTTCGGAATGGATGGACCATCTCAACGGTTTATCAATCCGAAGCGTTCTCAGGACAGGGAAAGGTTACAAAATCCCATTGCTCGAGCGGTTCAGCAACCCCCCTGTACCCAGATCAGGAGGCTCGCAGTCCAGTGTGCCTTTTCCTTGGTTCTCCGGGCTGAACCTCCAATCTGCAGCATGTTGATATCAGCCCTGGCTGGCCGCTACCTGGCCATTTGTCTCCGAAATCGATCCACCCAAGACGTTCGAGGAGAAAAGATGAAAGCGTTATTGTTGATTTTTTGTGTTTTCTTTAGCACGCTGGCTGTAGCTCAACAGACAATCTTGAACATTCCCAGCGCGGATGTAATGGATAAGAAGCAGGTTTACTTTCGCGCCGATACTTCTTACTTTCCTTCCCCGGACGTGGCGGCGATAGCGCCCAACTATATTTTTGGTTTGGGCCACAACGTAGAGGCGGGCATCAACATCAACGCTTTCGGCGTGCCGGCGGATTTCTCCAACCGAGCGGTCGTGCCGAACATCAAATGGAAGTTTCTGAGCACGAAAGCGGATAAACCCACGCATTTTAACATGTACGTGGGCGACCAGATGTTTGTGCCAACATTTCACCGCACCTACAATGTAGGAAATTATCTCTATGCGGCGGGAGCGCTGACCATCCACAAGGACACCAGATTTACTTTCGGCGGCTGGGATTCAGCCAATGCAGTCACGAGCGGCAACCGGGGCGGAGGCATGTTGGGCCTGGAAAGGACGGTCGCGCACCAGAAAGACCGGAACCTTGTAACTTTGGGCGCTGATTGGCAGTCTGGCCGGGCGGGGAATGGGGCTCTGGCGCTGGGAGTAATGTTTTTTCCCACGGACCGGCTCATGATCATTCCGGCTTTTCAGATCGCCAATTCAGGTGATCACAACGCCAACGGACCACAGATTTTCATCGGCTATCTACTGAAAAAATAATTTTGGCAGTGCGCTCGCATGGCTGTTTCTGCGGCGCCGCGCAATTCGCCATGCGGCATTGCAATGTTCTACCTTTTTAATCCTTCTCGGCTCGTTGCCTCATCTCGTGCCATAAGCCTCCCGGCATAGCTGTGCTTGCCGTGTGCGCTATTTGTGAAAACAAACTATTCTCCTGGCAGCTTATGAATATAGCTATCCCATAATAGGAATAACCCATGCTTTAGTAATAGATTAAACAATATAATAGCCTCATAGGAACTTGATAGTTTCATTTCGGGAAACTGCACGCATATATTAGAAATTTTTCAATAAGTTTCTTGACTGCAATAGTATCGTCGATTAGTATCGCCGCCTGGCCCTCGCGCAGACGTTTTCACCTTTCGAGGAAACTATCTGCAATGTCATCATCCACAAGCAATACAACTAGGCCCCGCGCTTCGAATTCGCTCAACGGTCCTAAGTTTAAAGACACCAAAACTACGGAGGTTGCAAATGTCCTTAACGGCTAATCTTGCGAAGTTCACTGTTGAACGCGAGACTGTGGTTGTAGTCGGCAAAGAAAGCACCGGCAAATCCCAACTGATTTCTTCCCTAACCGGCCGGCAAGCCTACTCTTCCAATTTTCGCGGTACCACGGTTAACTGCGAAATTTTTACTGGCGAAAAAAACCAGTTTATTGATACGCCCGGAATTCTCTTGCAGTCTGACGCGCTCACCACGTCGCTCGCGTTGCGAACATTGCGGGAAACGGAAACAGTATTGCTCGTGCTGAAAGCTACCCAACTGCCCGAAGATCTTAAAGAGATGCTGCCCCTGGTAAAGGGCAAGCGCGTTGCGGGGGTGGTGACTTTCTGGGACAAGATTCCCGCCCAGCGGCAGAACCTGGAAGCGATCACCAAGATCAGCCAGGAGATCGGCATACCCCTGTTGCCTGTCGACGGCCGCCATTTAACCGACAAAGATCGGCTGGCCATTGAGGACGCCCTGGAGCATGCTGCTCTTCCTAACGACCAAGCCGTCATCCGCACGCCTTGGTCCATCCATCCGGCGAAGACCCTGCTGGAAAGCAAGTACTTCGGAATCGTGAGCGGTCTTTTCCTGCTGCTGGTCCCGGCCATGCTGGCCGTATACTGCGCGAACCACTTTGCCGATTGGCTTGATCCTTCGATCGAAAATCTCTCGCAGAAGTTGACTGCGTCCATGGCTTCCGTCCCTTCGCCGTTCAAAGACATATTGATTGGCCGCTACGGTCTGCTTACCATGGGCCCGCTGCTTTTCGTATGGGCCGTGCCTACGGTGCTTCTCTATGCGCTGGTAGTTGGCAGTTATAAGGCGAGCGGATTGCTTGACCGGATTACCGTCGCCCTGCATCCTGCTATGCGTAAAATCGGGATGACCGGTCGCGATCTTGTGCGCGTGGTGATGGGTTTCGGCTGCAACGTTCCCGCCGTCATCAATACCCGGTGTTGCTCGTCTGCAACCAGGGATACCACGATCTCAGCCATTGCGTTCGGGTCGGCTTGTTCCTACCAGTTCGGCGCGACGCTGGCCGTGTTTGCGGCGGTTTCCAAGCCTTTCCTGGTGGCTCCTTATCTGCTTTATCTGCTTGTCACAACCGTCATTTACTCGCGAATTGCGGCAGGCAAGATGCCCAATTCACCACTGCTCATCCTCAGCATGGATAAGCCGACTTTTCTGGAATTGCCTCGGCCCAAGGCCATCTGGGCGGAAGCGCGGGGGACCATTCTCCACTTTTTCCGCCGGGCCATGCCCATCTTCATTGCGATTACAGTCATCGCATCTTTGCTCGACTGGATCGGCGTAATCAGTGTGATTTCGCGCTGGGTCCAGCCGGTAATGACGGCTTTCAATCTGCCGCCTGAGGCGTCCGTTGCGGTTGTATTTTCCTCCATTCGCAAAGACGCAATCCTGCTCTTCACCAACGACGCGGGATTTGCTCACCTGCGTAATGGACAGATACTCACGGCTGTTTATTTCGCTGGGGTCCTTCTTCCCTGTCTGGTAACGGCCCTTACCATTGCACGCGAGAAATCGGCAAAGTTCGCTCTCGTCCTGATGGCTCGCCAGGCCGGCGCCGCCGTGATATTTGCGCTGATCCTGGCCTGGGGCTCACGCGTTCTGGGTATGTAAAAGTACAGCCACTGTCCGCCGGGCGAATGGACCTCCTCGTTCGCCTGGTTCCACGGTATGCGCGGCCTTTTTCGTACGACCGCTAGAACTGCGCCGCGCTGCACGTTATGATCTTTTCACGCACCCTGGTTGATACTGCATCAATAGCGGGCCTCCATTTATGAAATTATGCAATCTTGGTAAATCCGGTCTTCAGGTGTCGCTGGTCGGTTTAGGCTGCCTGAACTTTGGCCACAGAATCGATCTTGAAGCTTCGCGCAAAGTCATCCATAAAGCCCTCGATCTGGGCATTACTCTGTTCGATACAGCCGATGTGTATGCGGGGCCAGGCGGTTCGGAAACGGTTCTTGGCCAGGTTCTCGGCGAACGCCGCAAAGACATCATCCTGGCCACTAAATTCGGGAATGTAATGGATGCCGCGAAAGGACTGAAAGGCGCTTCCAGACGCTATATTATTTCTGCCGTCGAAGCGAGTTTACGGCGGCTCAAGACCGATTGGATCGATCTCTATCAACTCCATCGCCCCGATCCGCTCACTTCCATTGAAGAAACTCTGCGCGCTCTGGACGATCTCATGCATCAGGGCAAAGTTCGTTATATTGGCTGCTCGAACCTGCGGGCATGGCAAGTGGTGGACGCGCAATGGACATCAAAGCTGCTCGGGATCAATGCCTTCATCTCGTGCCAGGACGAATACAACCTGGTGGCGAGGGAATTGGAAAGCGAACTGCTCCCGGCCATGGAAGCCCATGGGCTGGGACTGCTTCCGTACTATCCTCTGGCAAGCGGGCTGCTGAGCGGAAAATATAAAAAGGATGAGCCTCCGCCGGAGGGTACGCGATTCGCCGTTTGGAAACCACTGGCTGCGCGCCATCTGAATGAAAGCGTGTGGCAGATTGTTGAGCGCTTGGAAGAATTCTGCAATAAACGAGACCGCAGTTTGCTGGAGCTGGCCTTCAGCTGGCTGGCGTCAAAACCAATCGTCGCAAGCATTATTGCCGGTGCCACCCAGCCCGAGCAGGTAGAGCAGAACGTGAAAGCCGTGGGGTGGAAGCTCACGCCTGCCGATCTTGCGGAGATTGACCGCCTCAGCACGAAAGGTCCGTTGCGCCTTGCGCTGCCCATGCTGAATTAAAGGCGGATATCGCGCGGTTTTCCTATGGGGCTGCCCATGCTGCTAGCTAAGGCCTTCGGCAGCAGGCTGGCCCTCCGCTACCGAATTCTGCTCTTCATCGGGATCGCGAAGAAGGTTCGATTCCAGACCGTATTGCTTGTTGTAAAGCTCCATGTATCTTCCCTGATGCGCTTGCAGCGATTGATGCGTGCCCCGCTCAACAATCCTTCCGGATTCCACCACCAGAATCTGGTCGGCCTGACTTATTGTGGAGAGGCGGTGCGCAATCACGAATGTTGTACGTCCCTTCATCAGATATTTAAGCCCCTGCTGAATGAACAGCTCCGACTCGGAATCCAGGCTGGAAGTGGCCTCGTCCAGAATCAATATCTTCGGATTGGCGAGGATCGCGCGGGCCAGTGAAACCCGTTGGCGCTGTCCTCCAGACAGTTTGACGCCCCGCTCTCCGATAGTAGTCTCATACTTCTCCTTGAACCGTTCCGCAAACTCGTCGACGTGCGCGATACGGCAGGCGCTGAGAATTTCTTCTTCAGTCGCATCCGGACGGGAGAAAGCAACATTTTCACGGATGGTCCCGGCAAATAAAAAAGATTCCTGAAGCACGACACCCAGCACAGGTCGATATGAATCAAGGCGGGCGCGGCTTAGATCGATGCCGTCAATGGATACCGTGCCGCGGGTCGGCTTGTGAAAAGCCGCGACCAGGCCGATGATGGTCGACTTGCCGGAACCGGAAGAGCCGACCAGAGCGGTAACGCTGCCGGGTGCCGCTTCAAAGCTAACGTCGGTCAGGACCGGCTTTCCAGTTTCATACTCGAAATCAACGCGATCGAAGCGAACCCACCCTTCTACCTGGGAAAGCGTGATATTGCGGTCGGGATCTTCGTCCTCAGGACGCTCCTTCAGGATTTCCCGCGTCCGGTCAAGCGAGGCAAGGGCCTCAATAATATTTGGCCCGATGGCGGTCAGTTGAATGATGGGAGCAGACACGTAGGCCATGAACATCATGTAGCTGAACAAATCGCCAACGCTCATCTGGCGGTTGATAATCAGCCTGGCTCCCAACGTCAGGACCACCGCGCCGAGAAGCCCCAGGTCGATGGCCGAGGCGAGATTCAACAAAGTATTCGCGGTAACTGACCGCATGGCGTTCTGCAGCAACTTGTCCACGCCCAGGGCAAATACTTTTTGCTCGCGCTTTTCTGCGTGATAGCCTTTCACTACCCGCACGCCTCCCAGCGATTCTGTCAGGCGGCCGGTAACTTCGGCGTTGATGGCTCCGCGTTCGCGTATCAAAGGCCGCAAGACTCTCAGGGTCTGTTTCCAGCACAGGGCAAAGAGCAGCAGGAAAACGACGGCCACCAGTGTGATCAAAGGGCTCATCCGCACAAGGATGACCAGCACAAAAGAAGCGGTCAATAAGCCTCCGGCAAATTCCACAAAGCCGGCGCCAATCAAGCTTCTCACTCCTTCCACGTCGGTCATAATGCGGGAAACCATCGCCCCCGTCTTATTCGCATCGTAGTAACTTACGGGCAGACGGCTGATGTGCGCTTGCACCTTGCGCCGCATCTGCGCAATCAATCTTTGCGTCTCCTTGGACAGCAACTGGCCTAACCCAAACGAGGTCAAACCCTGAACAATCGCGGCAACCGCCAGCCCGGCAAAGATAAACCAGAGAAAGTGCACATCTTTCCTGGCTATGACGTGGTCCAGCAGCAGCTTAGGCGCATAAGGCGCCGCCAGGCCGCTGAGGCGATTCACCAGCAACAGAAGCAAGCCGACTCCCAAACGGAGCCGCCGCGGCCGCACGATCTCCCATACTTCAGGCAATGCAGATTGAACTTGCTTTATCTTTGTCTTCTTTCCACTTGCCACGGGGCCCTCCAGCACGTGCGGCTAACGCTCAAGATTATAGCCGCGACTGCAAGACTTCGCCTTAACAGTTGCTCTCTGCCGTCAAACTAATTGTTGCTCTATGGGACGTGGAGTGGAATAGGGTAGTGGGTCAGTTTGCCAAAATTACATCTTCCATCTGTCATGGTGAGCGAAGCCCGAACAAATCCCGCCGTAGCGAGAGAGTGAAGGCGAGTCGAACCATCCCGGCAATGCATCCTTTGCCATGCCGCGTCAGGGAGTTCTACACAGGCATCTGCTTGGCCCTTCATACCGCTGCGAACAAAACGGCTTCGATGGCAAAATGCATTTAGAAAACACCCTGAAGTTGCATGGCAGAAGACACATTCTCGAGATCCTTCGACTTGCGATCAGGATGACAAGGATGGAATGATTGGACCAAACTGACCCACTACCTAGAGCTGAATTGACAAATTACTTTTAGACCGATATCTTCAGAGTTCAGTCCCGTTCTTTGCCAGCTGGCAGAGCAAGGCTCAAGATTTTTCTTCGGGTAAACTGCAACCACGTGTTTCGGAGTATACGGCTGCACTCCGGGCAATTCACTCATTTCACAATTGCGCTGCACGCATTCATTCCAAGGAGAACGCAGAATGAACCGCCGGTCCAATCGTTCGCTCGCCATTTTTATTGTTCTTTACAGCTTCATTGCTGCTGCGCCAGGCCTATTCGGAATAGAACCGCCCAAAAGCAAGGCCGCGCACGCCCAGAAAATCGCTGTGCCCCCGATCCCATTCGAAAAATATAAATTGAAGAATGGCCTGGAAGTGATTTTCTCGGAAGACCATCGTTTACCCCTGGTGGCGGTTTACGTTCTTTATCACGTGGGCCCGGCCAATGAGCGTCCCGGCAGGACCGGCTTCGCCCATTTATTTGAGCACCTGATGTTTGATGGATCGCTCCATGTGGGACAAAAAGCCCATTTCAAAACTCTGGAAGCGGCCGGGGCGCGGCAGGTCAACGGCACAACGGACCTGGACCACACCAAATATTTCGAAACCGTTCCTTCCGATGAACTGGAGAAAGCTTTGTGGCTGGAAAGCGACCGCATGGGCTTCCTGCTGGAAAACATCACGAATGCCAAACTGGTGAACCAGCGGGACGTGGTGCGGAATGAGCGCCGCCAGAAGATCGAAAACGAGCCCTACGGCGTTGCCGACGAGGGACTGTTTCATTTGCTCTTTCCCAAAGAGCACCCGTATCACGCTGACGTGATCGGATCCCACGCCGATATTGAAGCTGCGCGCCTGAACGACGTCCGCGATTTTCTGCGGCTCTACTACACTCCGAACAATGCCAGTCTGGCCATTGTGGGCGATATCGACAAAAGACGCACACGCGAACTGGTAGAAAAATATTTTGGCGCACTGCCCGCGGGTGATCCGGTGCCCAAGATCAATGCCATCACTCCCCCCATTACTTCAGAACGCCGGGCCGTCATTACCGATAAAGTCGAGCTCCCGCGTGTGTACATAGGCTGGATCACCGATCCGCTTTTCAAGCCCGGCGATGCGGAAGAACAACTGCTGGGACGGATCCTGGGCGGAGGTAAGTCAAGCCGGCTGTATAAGCGCCTGGTTTATGAAAAGAAACTGGCGCAAGATGTTCTCGCGGAACAAACATCGCTGGAACTGGGGTCCGTATTCACCATACAAGTAACCGCAAAGCCAGGCATCAAGCCGGAACAGCTTGAAGCTGCCATCGATGAAGAGTTGGCGGAGATGCAAAAGAACGGTCCCATCCAGGCGGAGTTGGACCAGGCACGCACCATGACGGAGGCGCGCATCCTCCGTCGGCTGGAAACCATCGGAGGCGAAGGCGGAATGGCGGGACGGCTCAGCCGCTACAACCATCATCTGGGCGATCCCGGATTTTTGCCCAAAGACATTGAGCGTTATGAGAACGTGACTACGCGCTCCGTACAGGCTGCCGCACAGCAAAAGTTGACAAAGAATTCCCGCGTGGTGGTTTATTGCATTCCCGGTCCCAAGGTCCTGGAGGACGTGCCCAGAACCAAAGAAGAAAGCAGCGACACTCCTACGGATGAGAAGCGCGCAGCTTTCGTGGCTACGCAGGAATGGCGCAAGGAACCACCCAAACGCGGGACAGCTCCCAAGATCAGCCTGCCCGTACCGCAACAGTTCAAGCTGGCCAATGGTCTTTCTGTTTTGCTGGTGGAGAGGCACAACCTGCCGGTCATCACGGCCAACCTGTTCCTGTTGAGCGGCAGCGAAGCCAATCCGCTAGATAAGCCCGGCCTCGCCGCATTTACCGCCAAGATGCTTGAGGAGGGTACCCGGAAGCGCTCGTCTCTTCAAATCGCCGCAGATGCCGACCGGATTGGCGCGGAGATCGTCACATCTTCCACCAGTGACTGGTCAGGGATTTTGATGCGATGCCTCAAGCAGAAGCTGGATGGTGCTTTTGATCTTCTCTCCGATCTGGCATTGGATCCGGCATTTGCTCCGGAGGAAATAGAGCGAGTTCGCAATGAGCGCCTCACGTTGCTTCTGCAGGAACGCGATAATCCGACCAACATTGCCCTGAAGGTTTTCTACCACGTCGCCTACGGCGATAAACATCCGTATGGCAATGTGGAACTCGGGACTGAAGATTCCGTTAAGAAGATTGGCCGGGAGGACCTGGAAAAATTCTGGGCAACCGGCTATACGCCTTCCAACGCGGTGTTGGCGATTACTGGGGACATCACCAAGGCCGAAACTCGCGCCCTGGCGGAAAAATATTTTGGTGCCTGGAAGGGCGCTGCTAAAACGACCCCATCGCCGGAATTTCACGAGACGCCAGCCCGAATAGTTGTCATTGTCGATAAACCGGGCTCGCCGCAAACGGCGCTGCTGGTTGGAGGTATCGGAGTTCCACGCTCGTCTCCGGACTACGTTCCCATGGAAGTGATGAACACCATACTCGGCGGCCTGGTTTCCGCCCGGCTCAACATGAACCTGCGGGAGAAACACGGATACACCTACGCCGCTTTTTCCCAATTCGTTTATCGCCGCGGGCCGGGCCCGTTCTTCGCCCGGACCAGCGTGCGCGCCGACGTGACAGCGCCGGCCTTGCAGGAACTGTTGAACGAGTTAAATGGAATTCATACCAATCCCTTATCTGCGGACGAACTCTTGGGGGCCAAAGATTCGATGGCCCGCTCGCTCCCAGGACTTTTCGAAACTACGCAGCAGACATCGCGCAGCATCGCCGACCTGTTCATCTACGGCCTGCCGCTGGATTACTTCAATGCCCTGCCGCAAAAAATCGATGCGATTGACGCCGCTGAAGTACAGCGCATGGCGGAAAAGCACATCCAGCCCGGTTCCATGATCATCGTGGCCGTAGGAGACCGCAGGAGGATTGAGCCGGAAATAAGAAAGTTGAACCTGGGCGAAATCGAGATTCGCGACAAGCAAGACAATCTGCAAAGCCCGGGAAACAGCGGCTCCGCCAGCCAGAAGTAACTCACGCTGGAGCAAGGGCGGCCTGCGGCGGCGGGTGGGGCTAGACCGGTTCAGCCCCGATATCTTTGCCGGTTCTGTCTATTCGGCCGAGTTCGCTTGGCCGGGTAGAGTTGACCTTCAGGAATTTCTTCTTCCATGGAGCTCCCGGCTGTCGCCGGTTTGAAGCCGGAATTCGCCCGCAGCAACTGAGAGCGCTTCCCCGCACGGGCCAGGCCCTCCGCGCAGTCTTCCAGCTTGCCGCAATGGCAGCTCAATATCTTTTTCAGCATCTTCTGCACTGCGGTCGCCTTGTGAATAATATCTTCCATCTCGCCGATCTTGGTCATGGCAAGATGGTTCCAGCGGGGAGAAGCTTTGGTATTTTCCGGAAATTCCTCGAGCAGCAATTTGATTTCATCGAGACTGAAGCCGAGTTCCTTGGCAAAACAAATGATGGAGAGCTGGTGCAGCACTTCGGTACGGTAGATGCGCCGGCCGCCGCTGCGAGCGGGCGCGGTGAGCAATCCTGCTTTCTCGTAATATCGAATAGCTGAAGGCTGCAGACCTACATGCGCCGCCACTTCACTGATGGTCATGGCCCCTCCTCCAACTATTGAAAAGCGGGCATCTCTGGGCCGCTTGAGTTAAAGTCCACTTTAAGTTGTACCATGCCGGAGCATGGGTGGGCAACAGGGTGGATTCCACTCTGGAATTTCCACAAAAAATCAATTTTTTCTCTTGACTTGAAGTTTACTTTAAGTTCTAGCATCAGTTCATGGCCGAGATAATCGGTTAAGCAAAGGAGAAAAAACAATGACACTTTGTGCTGTGTGCTCATCCGCAACTTGCGCCAATAAACAGGAGTAACAAGCTTATTCCATGGGATGCTGACCTGAAGCGCAGTGGAAATGTTGCGACAAGGGAAGGCATTTCATGCAAGCATGTGGAAGTTGCTTTTCCTTAGCAATGGTGCAGCCGCTGCGAAAGGGGGAGCAACTCCACATCTTACCATGCCGGATACTTTTGGTATTTCAGTTAAAAATTAAATGTAGGCGCCTTCGCAAGCGCGGGCGCACGGGAGGTCTGTAATGAGCGCATATAAGTTTCCACCTGGGCCGCGCACGGTTCCGATTTTTGGCAATAGCCTGGCCTATCGCAAGGACCGTCTTAGCTATCTGACAAAGCTCTACGAAGATTACGGCCCGGCGGCCACTATGCACTTGGGAAGCGCGTCAGCCGTGCAGCTGTGCCGGCCGACGGCCATCCGCGAAGTATTCATCGACAAGGCAGACAAGTTCGGCAACCGCGATGTCATGCTGAACATGCCTCTGATCATGGGAGACCTTCCCTTCGCCCGCGGCGCGCTGACACCCAAGGCCATGATCGACCGGTGCTGCGGCTGCGCGACTGAAACATCCCTCCTTGCCCTTGAAGGGGAACTGCACGACAGCCAGCGAAATGCCATGCTCAAGGCGTTTCATGGACCGGCGCTCGATAAATACCGCGAAATCATGATCGCCCAGACCGACCGCGCACTGAATGAGTGGGAAGCCGGCGGCGGCGAGATCGAACTCACACATGAAATCCAGGCGCTGACGGCCAGCGTGCTGTTCAAGACCCTTTTTGGCGTCGACGTGCAAGACCAGTCGCACCATATCGTAAAAGCTTATCGCCATATTGTGAGCCATTCCAAGAGCCCCTTCCGTCCGCATAGCAAGGATTCGGAATGGGAACAGTTGATGACGGTAGTGGACAAGATTGTGGCGGATGCCGCGGCCAGAAACGCGCGCTGTGCCGATCCCAACAGCACAATGCTGATCGATCTGATTCTGCGCGCCGCTCCCGGCGGGCATGACAGCGAATTGGTTCGCGGCCTGGTGCTGTTCTTTATGGCGGCAGGACACGTTACGGTTTCCGGCGCCATCATCTGGGCCTTTGGTTTGCTCGCGCAGCATCCGGAAGCTCTGGCCAAAGTTACCGAAGAACTGAGCACGGTGCTTGACGGGAACGCCCCGGGCATTACCGACCTGCCCAAACTCACCTACCTGGATTGGGTCATCAAAGAGACGCTGCGCCTCTATCCGCCGGTCTGGGTCCATTTCCGCCGCGCCTTGGAGGATGTTGAAGTCGATGGCTACCATCTGCCCAAGGGAACATTTGTTCTCTTCAGCCAATGGGTAACCCATCGCGCCAAGGAATACTTTGAGCGCCCGACTGAATTCATTCCCGAGAGGTTCGCGGCCAAGGGTCAATATCTGCACACGCCTGGAGCCTACTATCCATTCGGCATAGGCCACCGGGCTTGTCTGGGAACTGGTTTCACCATGCTCGAAACCAAAGTAGTGCTGGCCCAAGCTCTGCAGCGGTTCAGGCCTGTACTGGTGGACCACAAAGAACTTGATTATGCTGACCACTACGTGCTCCTACAGCCCAAGGGCAAGGTAAGAATGAAGCTGCAGAGCCTGCCCAAGCAACGGCATTCCCAGGAAATGGTAACCGTGTAAATGGTAACCGTGTAATGGATAGCTCGCCCTCGAACCGGACACTTGCGAGGGCATCAGAAAACATGAATTCAGCGGAGTTGCCTTCCGGCCTTCTGGGAAGGAATTCCGCTGAACCGTTCCTAGGCGTCACAGGCAATTAATAAGCGGCATTGAGAGCTGTACCCGAAGCAGAATCGCCCGAGAATATGACTACACATCCCATTTTCATTCTGAGCGCGCCGCGCAGCGGATCGACCCTGTTGCGCGTGATGCTCGCGGGACATCCGCAACTGTTCTCTCCGCCGGAGCTTCATCTTCTGGGATTCCGGACAATACAGGACCGCGAAGCCGGCCTCGGATTGTGCCGGTCCGGAGCGTGCCAGAAACACGGCAGGTGCGATCAGCGGCACGGATTGCAACGGGCGCTGATGGAGTTGCAACAGATCGACGATGCCGCCAGCCGGAAGCTGATCGATGCCATGCTCGAACGAAACGAGCCGATAACCGCCGTCTACAACCTGCTTTTTCAGTTGGCTGCGCCCAGCCGGCTGGTGGATAAGACACCCACTTACGCCGCGCGTCTTGAAAATCTGGAAAGAGCTGAACGCCTTTTCCCCGGGGCCCATTACATTTATCTGCACCGCCACCCATATGCGGTGATTGAATCGCTGCTGCGCAATGCCTTTGAAACTTCCCTGGATAAAGCGGAGTCGGTCTGGAAGGTCAGCAATGGCAATGCCTTGAAGTTCCTGGAGACCGTCAGCCCTGACCGGCAGACGCGCATTGCTTACGAGCAGCTGGTGATCGAACCCGAGCGTACAATGCGCTCCCTTTGCGCCGATCTCCATACTGATTTTCATGCGGCGGTGCTTACACCTTACGACGGCGTACGAATGACGGATGGCATTCGCTCCGGGACCTTGCCGCCCGATGACGCCAATTTTCGGAACCATAGCACCATTGACCGGAACCTGGCCCATGCCGGATTGGATCTTGATTTGTCGCAGCCTGTCCACGATGACACTCTGCGGATCGCCGGCGCTTTGGGATATGCAATTGGAGTTGCGGCCGCGCCATAGCCGCAGCGTGCCGGCGGAAGATTGCCGGTGTTGAAAGGCGGATGTCATAGCTACCGGGCAGGATCTCCGCGAAACATAAATTTTGAATGCTGAAGGGGTTTGACCATGAAAGCACACACTCTCCCGCCTGGGCCTCGGGCATTACCGTATGTCGGCAATACTCTTACCTATCGCAGAGATCGTCTCGGGTTTCTTACCGGCATGTACAAGGAATACGGCCCGATGTCTACCTTCCATCTGGGCGAAGTTCCCGTGGTCCTGGTGGTGAAGCCAAACGTAGTGCGCGAGATACTGGTGGACAAGATTGCACAATTCCCCAAGGGCGATTACATACAGAACTTTGCGCTCTTCGGTGGAGATACTCTGGGGACCCGCCATGCCCTCACGCCTAAGGCAAAAGTTGCGCGCTGCTGCGGGTGCGGCCAGGAGAGATCGATCTTCTCCACTGACGGAGAGATCCACGACCGCCAGCGCACCGCCATGCTGGAAGCGTTTCACGGACCGGCGCTGGAGCGCTATCGCGAAATCATGGTCGCGCATACCGAGCGCATGTTGGACGAGTGGCAGGACGGCCAGGAAATCGAATTGACCCACGAAGTCCAGCGGGTGGCATCGAGCATTATTTTCGAAACGCTGTTCGGAGTGGATGTGCAGGACCGATCCGCAGCTATCGCCGAATCGTACAGAAGCGTGCTCAAGCATTCGAGCCTCTTCAGCTTGTTCAAGTCTTCCACTGAAACCAATAAAGAGCAGGCCTGGTCGGGCTTGATGACTCTGGTTGACGAAATCGTGGAGAAAGCAGCCAGCCGCAAAGCCGACAGCAAGAGCACCCTGCTGATCGACATGATCCTCCGCAGCGCGCCGGCAGGACGCGCCAGCGAAACCGTCCGCGATCAGGTGGTTTCATTCATGGGAGCAGGACAGGTCACGGTATCGGGCCTGCTTACCTGGGCCATTACGCTGCTGGCAAAGCATCGACCGGTGCTGGAGAAAGTCAGCGAAGAGGTGCGGACGATTCTCCGCGGCTCAGCTCCCAGCATTACGGATATGCCCAGGCTCAGCTACCTGGATTGGGTGATCAAGGAAGCATTGCGCCTCTATCCGCCGGCCTGGCTGCATGGCCGTCGCAGCTCTGAAGAGGTGGAGCTGGACGGATGGAAACTTCCCGCCGGCACGTTTGTTCTCTTCACGGAATGGGTCACGCAGCGCTCAGAGGAATACTTCGCGAACGCCTTGAGTTTTATCCCGGAACGATTTGGACCGAAACCTCCGTTCCGTCACACCGCGGATGCCTACTTCCCCTTTGGTATGGGTACGCGCGCATGCCTGGGTACCGGCTTCGCTGTGTTGGAAGCCAAAATTGTGCTTTCGCTGATGCTGCAACGATTCGCCCCCGCGGTGGTGGACGATCGGCAATTGGAGCCAAGCGTGTATTACAGCGCTTTGCGTCCGCGGGGTACCGTAACCATCAGGATGGAAGGCATATCCAAGGCGCGGCCGGATGAGATGCTGGTCACGGCATAGCGATAGCGTGTAATTCGCAGAGGGGGCTGGCGCTGCGCGCCAGGAAACTGCTCGCAAGTAGCATCCTATATTTTCGGTCTGAGCAAGAGCAGGACCACATGGAGTATCTAAAACCTATATGTCACTAGATCCCACTTTTATTCTTACTTGCCGCCGCAGCGGCTCGACTTTGCTGCGCGTGATGCTGGCAGGTCATCCTGGTCTGTTCTCTCCTCCCGAATTGAACCTTGCCGGATACCAGACCATGCGCGAGCGCGAGTCCGCGCTTGGCCCGTGCCAATCCGGATTATGCAGGAAGCATTCCTGTGACCAGCGGGAAGGTTTGCAGCGCGCGATCATGGAGCTGCGGCAGATCGATGAGTCCGCCAGCCGGCAAGTGCTCCAGGCGATGCTGGAGCATAATATTCCGATCAGGCAGGTTTATGACGAGCTCATCCGCCTGACGTCGCCTCGCCGCGTGGTGGATAAATCACCTCTTTATACGCTGCGTTATGAAAACCTGCAAAGGATCGCGGAGCTGTTCCCGAATGCGCAATATGTCCACCTTCATCGTCACCCCTACGCAGTGATCCATTCGCTGCTGCGAAACGGCTTTGAACCTTCTGCAGACAAGGCAGAGGCTTCCTGGACAACCACGAATGACAACATCCGCCGGTTTCTTCTGACCATCGACCGCGAACGGCAGATTGTGGTTCCGTATGAAGACCTGGTCAGCCAGCCCCAGAGCGTCATGAACGAATTGTGTTCGTTCCTCGGCGTCGAGTTCCACAGTTCCGTGCTCAGCCCCTACGAAGGCAGCAGAATGACGGATGGTGTCCGCCCTGGAGTTCCGCCGCCAGGCGATGGGAACTTCGGCAGCCATCAGTCCATTGATCCGAAGCTGGGATCCATCTGGCGCGACTTTGTTCCGGAGCAGCCCCTGAGTGAGGAAACTTTACAGGTAAGCTCAGCGCTCGGATACCACCTAATGCAAGTCACCACGCAGGCTTAATAAAGAGACAAAAAGACCTATTGCTGCACTCTTGTGTGGCGTTGTTTGGGATTTAAACTGCGCGCGAATCCGCGCTTATGTCGGCCGAGCCCCATCGTCAGAGAAGAGCTAAACAACAGGAGCGAGCGCGACAGCAGTACTTTTCATGACCGCGCCTGTCGCGGGTGCTGGATTGGATAGTGGTTCTAGGGAAAACTTAAGCGGTCGCGGCTGAATCCCGAACCGTTCCGCCATACGTTCCATCCTGAGCGCGTCTTCGGCTTTACATCGGCCGATGGAGTGCTCGCGGATGCCGCAACGCGCAAATAGATATGTCTCCGCCAGGCATGAGAACGTCTCAGTACGGCAGCTGAATCCGAAATTATCCGTGCTGGAATAGTCGGGTATACGAACCATGCCCCCCTCCACCACAGCGATTCCGCGCCGGGCGAACTCAGGATAGGCCGTGGGCTGGATGTTCAGCGGCTGTGAACAATCGATCACAATGCTCCCCTCACGCGGCATCTCGGGCGTGACATGTGCGGCCGGATCATTGGTCAGCAATACTGAGATATCGGCGTTTCTGACGTCGGCAACTCCCCCCGAATAGGTGACTTTAGAAATCTCCGGAAACTCTCGTTCCGCCCGCTGCTTGTTTCGTCCGATGAGAATGAGGTCATAACCTTGGCTTGCCAGCAGACGTGTTGCCGCTGCTCCTACCGATCCGGTACATCCGACAATCGCCACTTTTATTTTGCCCGGATCGCTTCCACACAGGAATTCCGATGCAGCCGCCACATTGGAGCGAACGATTGCGGCAGTGAGCGCGTTCCCATTGGTGACGGTAACATTCGGAGGCATTTCGCGCATGATCGTCAGGCCGCCGCCGGTGGCGGGAGCGGTGAGAGCGCCCAAACCAATCACCTTGGCCCCGCGCTTGATCGCCAGATGCGCAGCCTCGACTACATCCAGTCGCGCTTCCGCCTTGATCATATGCTCTGGAAGGCGATTGATGCAGATGACTTCTCCGTAGGCAGAGCTGGAACGAAAGCGTACTTCGCTGGAAATAATGGCAGGCAGGCTCTCAAGCTTTCGCTCGAAATCCTGGACGTCATCGCTATAAGCGCGCAAAAAGCGCCCGACCCCTACTCGGTCTGCGTCCTGGGAACCACGCAGGTGCACCAAGAACGCAAACCACGGAGTAGAGTTCCGTAGAAATGGGATCATTGTTCTATTGTCTCGACAGAACAAACTGGTTAATCGCTCAACATGAATGGAACCAGGGTCATGGTGCCATCAAAAGGAATCTGCACATTGTTGCCGCCCAAGTGCTCCGGCCAATTGATGAAGAAAGTTGTGCTGTAAGCGACCTGAACAGGGCGATTATCAGCTAGTACGGTAAGCGCATCCTCCAAACTGGAGGTTATACGGCCGTCTCAACCACCATGGGCGCCGGACCAGAGAGAACCCGGGAGAAACTCCAGGCACCCTAAGGCGCGCCAGCCGCTGAAATCAGGAGTCACGGTGCATTCGTCAGTAGCTTCTGCTCGAATAGGGTTGAGCAGGCTAGCATCGAAACGACCGGAAGTAACCAACGTATAAAGTCCTGGGAATACAGCCTGAATTGCATAGCGAACTTTAAGCCGCAGCTTAGAAAATTCCACTATACCAATACTTCTCGATGGATCGGATTCAGCATCCCCCTGGATGCAGACCTGACCGGAATCAAATGTTTCCGTGCGATTGAGAGGCATCTTTACGCTGCCCCTGGACAACCCATACAAACCAGCAACTCCGAATACAACACGATCAATCTTGCCAATCCTATTTCGTCTCTCTTCAATTGCTTCTGCTGTTAGCTCTGGGTTGAAGGTAACATCTTGACTTATTGTAGCCACGGAGATCCTCCAAGTTACACCTGATTGAGCCAGATTTCTCCAAGTGCAGCTTAGAGGCTGATCTCAAGTTCGTGGCCAATCATATTCTCGTTGCGCAACTGAAGTCAATCATTAGCTACAAATAATTTTGACTACTCTTAGGGGCGGAAAATGTACTTTCGCAATGTCATGTGCTATGAGGACAGTCTGGATTGTGCGATTGGACTATCGGAGCTAGAGCCGATGGGACTATACCTGAATGTGTGCAGTTCCATTATGGGATTCTATCCTCAAAGTTATCCCGCGTTCCAAATTGGGAATGGTCTTTGAGGGGAATAATGGCGGGAAAATACCTGTTAGAATAAGCGCTCGAATGTATGTTTTCTAATTAAAGCGCGTTGAGGAGTAGCTAACATTATGGCATTCGTGATTGCAGAACCTTGCCGGAAGAACTCAAACTGCGTTGATGTTTGTCCTGTGGATTGCATTCATCCGCGGAGAGATGAGGGACAATATGCCGGTACTACTCAGTCCTTCATCGATCCAGTAGCCTGTATCAATTGCGGCTTGTGTGTGCCGGTGTGCCCGGTGTCGGCCATCTTTGTTCTGACTGATTTGCCGAAACCTTGGGATAAATATGCGGAGATCAACGCCAGGCATTATGAAATGAATGGTGAAAGCTACAAAGCCACCGCAAAACGCCCCAGTCATTAACTGGAAGTGAGGGGCGGGCCGGTACTTTTCAATGTGGCTAATAACGCGTCGGGAACGCAGAGATTGCCGGCACGTCCGGTCCCAAGGCGAATATCAGGCTTATTTTCACCATGGTAATCAGAACCTCCGGTCACAAGCAGGTTGAAATCGGCCGCCATCCGCAAAAAGCTGGTTACGTGCTCCCGGGCATGGTCGCTGTGATAGACCTCGATCGCGCGCAGGCCATTTCGAACTAACTGTTCAATGAGCGATGTCAGTGTCGAGGATTGCGCGGACGGGAAGCGCCCCGGATGGGCCAGGGACGCAAGGCCGCCATTCCCGACAATCCGCTGGATGGCTTCCTCGGTTGAGGGAAGTTTGCGCTCAATACCGGCCAAGGCTGCATCTCCCAAATAGCGATCGAATGCCTCCTGGGCATCAGCAACGTATTCTTTTGCCACCAGTACCTTCGCAAAATGCGGGCGGCCGGCCAGGTCAGGGCCAAGGTGGGAAAAATCATCCCATGAGATGCTTATATTTGAGGATTGCAGCTTCTCCATCAATTTGATATTCCGCCCGTGCCGGGTGGAGCAAATCGACCCCAACCAGTTGCGAAATTTCTCATCGGGAGCATGCTCCGGGAAATACCCAAGCAGATGCACGGATACCGGCGGGCTCGGCTCATTTTCGAAATGAAACCTAGTGCTCAGTTCAATACCGCAGACCAGTTCGAGCTCATACTGAGGTGCGAGCGGCAAAGCGGCGTCAAAACCGGCAAAAGTATCGTGGTCCGTGATAGCCAGTGCGCTCAGGCCGATGTGCTGGGCTTCCGCCAGGAGGTCGGACGGACTGGAGCTGCCGTCAGATAAGCAAGTGTGGCTGTGAAGATCTATCATTATAGGTGATCCACAATCCTTCGCGTTCGATGATCCCGAGGGGCGGTTCCCCCTATTGCAGCGCCTTCAGGATTGCAGCCACAACGTTATCGACGCTTTCCTTTACGCTTTCCATATCGGTTCTGCACTCGATTTCAGGGGAGAGTGGCGGTTCATAAGGATCGTCCACCCCGGTGAATCCGTGAAATTCGCCGGCCCGGGCCTTTTTATACAGGCCCTTGGGGTCGCGCCGCTCGCAAACCTGCAGAGGAGCGTTTACAAACACCTCAAGAAAGTTTCCGACATTGGCCCGGATCTCATCGCGCACAGACCGGTACGGTGAGATCGCCGATACGAGCGCGATCACTCCGTGCCGGGTGAGCAGCTGGGCCACAAAGCCGATACGCCGGATATTCTCGTCACGTTCAGATTTGCTGAAGCCGAGTTCCCGGCTCAAGTGCTTGCGGACAACATCGCCATCCAGAATTTCCACGCGGATACCACGCGCCAATAGCTCAGTGTGGACCGCCTGGCATATGGTCGTTTTGCCGGCGCCGCTTAATCCCGTCATCCAGACCGTAAGCCCGCGGCCCGTGCCGGGCACGGCAGATGCCAAGGCATGCCCTCCTTCGGCCATCTCCTGGGCGTGCGGGTGGGATATGATGCCCGCCGCAAGGGTCGTATTCTGTATGGGATCGAGCACAATGAAGCTGCCCGTAGTTTTATTGTCCGCGTATGGTTCGCAGAAGAGGGCCTTATGGGTTTCGATCTCCACTTCGCCAATCTCGTTGAGCTGGAGCGACTGCGCCGCCACTTCCTGCAGCGTATGGATATCAATCTTGTGGCGCAGTTCCAGCACGCTCATGCAAGCCGTCTGCGTGGTGTGCTTGATCAAATACGGTACACCGATGCGCATGGGAACGGTTGACATCCAGATCAGCTTGGCCCGGAAATGCTTAGTCTGCACTGGAGCATGCTTCGGGTCGCACAGCAAGTCGCCACGTCCCAGATCGGTATGCTCCTTGAGGGAGATCACAACGGACATAGGAGCAAATGCCTCTTTCAGTTCGCACGTATAATTCAAGAGACGATCAACGGTGGCGCGCCTTCCGGTCGGCAACAGAAGCACTTCATCATCCAGGTGCAGCATGCCGGATGCGATCTGTCCGGCGAATCCGCGGAAGTCCTGGCTGGTGCGAATCACGGTCTGAACGGGCAAACGCAAATGTCCCTGGGTGGGATCTTCATGAGTCTGCACGGACTCAAGCGTTTCGAGAAGTGACAGGCCCTCATACCACGGCATCCGCTCGCTCCGGGCAATAATGTTGTCGCCCTCGAGAGCGCTGATGGGAACAAAGTAAAGCTCCTGCAGATCCAGATGCGCCGCAAACTCCAGGTAGTCTTGCCTGATGCGCTCGAACACCAAGCGATCGAAGCCGATCAGGTCCATTTTATTCACGGCGACGATGATGCTCTTGATTGCGAGCATCCATGTGATGTAGGCATGGCGGCGAGTCTGCGGCAAAATGCCCTTGCGCGCATCAATCAGCAACACGGCGGCTTGCGCGGTGGAAGCGCCGGTGACCATGTTGCGCGTATATTGCTCGTGCCCGGGCGTGTCCGCGATGATGAATTGGCGCCTGGGGGTGGAAAAATAACGATACGCAACATCGATCGTAATACCTTGCTCCCGTTCAGCCTTGAGGCCGTCAGTGAGAAACGAAAGATCGAACTTGAGGCCATTGGACGCGGTCTTCAGCACCGATGCCAATTCGTCCTCATACACTCCGCCCGAATCGTGCAGAAGACGCCCGATCAGCGTCGATTTTCCGTCATCCACGCTGCCCGCGGTCAAAAAGCGCAATAGATCGCGCTGCTCTTGAAGTGTCGGAGAGGTCAGAAGTATCCCTCCCTTTTCTTGAGTTCCATGGACCCTTCCTGGTCATGGTCGATGAGGCGGTTCTCGCGCTCCGAACGCCGCACGTTGTTCAATTCTTCGATGATGCCATCCAACGTGTCCGCCGTGGAACGTATGGCGCCGCTGCAATGGGTGCAGCCGAGCGAACGCATCCTGGAATAAACGAGCTGCAGAGGCTCATCTTCCGAACGGTCGCTCTTATGCTCAGGTACGATCAGTTTCTCTCCTCGCACCAGTACCTCTCGCTCCTTCGCAAAATAGAGGGGAACCACCGGAATCTCTTCGCGCCGGATATATTCCCATACGTCCAGTTCCGTCCAGTTGGAAAGAGGAAACACCCGCACGCTCTGGCCTCTATCAATCCTTCCGTTATAAAGGTTCCACAATTCCGGCCTCTGGTTTTTCGGGTCCCATTGGCCGAAGCTATCGCGAAAGGAGAAGATCCGCTCTTTGGCGCGCGATTTCTCCTCATCGCGGCGCGCGCCGCCGATAGCCGCGTCAATTCCATTTTGCCGGAGAGCGTCCAGAAGCGCCTTGGTTTTAAGGAGGGCGCAACACTTTGAGGTCCCCAGGCGGAACGGGTTGGCTCCCTGGTCAATGGCTTCCTGATTGGTGTACACGATCAGCCTCAAGCCCAGCTCGCGGCATGTGCGATCGCGAAACTCGATCATCTCCCTGAATTTGTACGTAGTGTCAACGTGCAGCATCGGAAACGGGATCGGCGCCGGATAAAAGGCCTTCTGCGCAAGCCGGAGCATGACCGAGGAATCCTTGCCAATCGAGTACAGCATGGCCGGCCTGGAAAACTCCGCCGCAACCTCGCGCAGTATATGGATGCTCTCCGCTTCCAGCGCATCCAGATGAGACAGACGGTGATTACTCATGATTGCGGCACTCTCTATTAATTGCACACTGAACAAATGGCACTTCCAATCGTTAGGTTAGCTCGCAGCCGACTTCTGCAGCGTTCTGACTTCGCCTTCCGCCAGGGTTACATCTCCAAAAACGTCCTGAAACGCGGACAAGAACTCCGGGGTCTTTCTGAACTCCTCAAACAATGGCCAGCGAAGATATTCGGCCTTGCTGGGACGGTTTTCCCTGCCGAGCTTGCGCATGAGACTTGCCCCTTCCGCAAAGCGCTCGGTGAGCACGGAGTGGGCCAGCTTTAAAATATCGGCGCGTGCGCTCCAATCCTGCGAGCCCAGCATCCTGGCGCATTCCTCTTTGTCATTCGCCAGATAAGCGGCGAGCGCGCCATTGAGAAGAAACACAAAACGGTTGTTTTCGTCGGCGTACTTGCACAACGTCTCATTCGCGAAGGAGAGCAATCTTCTTGCCAGCTGGATTCGCTGCTCCTGTATGAGAGAGAACGTAAGGTCCTGCAAATAGGCATTTGCTTTTGCGTTCTGTTCCGGAACAACTTTTCGCCATAACAGATCGCCCAATTTGACCCCGGTTTCATAGATCACGTCGCAGGCTGCGCCAGCGCATTCGCGGCTGATTTCCAGCGGATCCCCGGCCTTGAGGTCCCCTGTGAGGACCTTATGCTGGCCGCAGATTTCAAGATACCGGGCGGATACGATCCCGTCATTATGAACATGCAGGTTTCGGCGCTCCATTAATTCGATGAATTCCGGCGGCGCCGCAAGGTCCGTCCGCAGATCGATGCCGAATTTCTCTTCCAGCCAGATAACCTGCTCTACATGACTCTTCCTGAGTAGACTGTCGATTTCCCTCTCCACCAGGTATTCCCGGGCGCTCTCAAGCGATTCGAATTTGCTCAATTCAGCAAAGGTAAGGCTGGTGCCGGATCTCTCCAGCAACTCAGGGCGCAGATAGAATAATGACTTACATAAAGCGCCCACGTATTCGTCATAAGCGTGGGCCAGCATCATAAAAAAAGTTCGCGGAAGGTTCCGGCAGGACGCCTTACTACGCTCAAGGGTTTTCCTGGCGAAAAAAAAATTTCGATAAGAACCGATCAGCGATTGAATGCTATCCGCGTGATGCCCATTCTGGCGAAAGCGATAAACATTCTTCCCTTCCAGCTCTGAAAGCTCCAGTTTGTCTGCGATGAAATCCTGGAGTTGCGCCTCTCCACCGGCGACCGCCCTGGATAAGGCATTGAACGACTCGTTCAGCGCAGAATCGAGCCCCTGAATGATTTCGATGAATTTTCCGATATTGCGTTTTATGTCTGGCTGAACCATGACCGCGTCTTCTCATTCTGTGTCTTGCAATTCCGTGCTGACGAGGCGATTGCGAGGCGAGCACCATGAATGGGGATGCCATGAGCCTTGACAACGCCGATTCATCCGTAGCCGGAGGATTGGGCGTTTGCCGTGCGATTGCCGCTGGATGCCAAGGCGTTCCCAGGATCCTTCGGAATTCCACTGGATTCCGGATGAGAATTTTTAAGCTATCAAGAGATACGTTTTGAAACCGATAGCTCTCAGCAAACGGTTTCAAGCGCAGCCGCTAATGAACTACTAATTAAATACAACAAGCTACCGGAATTTTCAATAGCCGAAGCCGACCACGGAAAATATATACAATCGAACCAGAGACAAAGCTATCCACGGCACTGTGTTAAAGCCACGGCACTGTGTTAAAGCTATGATAGTTCCAATTTGGACCTATATTTCTGCCCTGCAAACGCCCCGGGTCTTTAATTTATATTCTATTGGTTTTTAGGCGCCAAGCTATATTTACCAAGCCAGCCACAGCACGGAAGTACAGCGCATCTTTTATTGACCAAGGCTGTTGCTTTAACTGCTCAGAATGGAACTTTCCCGATTCTCCGCTCCGGGGTGTCTATGCCCGCAATTCTGTCTATCAGCACGTAACGGGCTGGGAATCCTTTGAGCCTGTCCTTAGCCGGGCCGAGCAGATCGACAGCACAGACCTCTGGGCACTCACCGATAGGATGCCGGAGGAATGGTGGTCCCGCTACGGCTCCGCACATGACCTGCGCCGTCTGATTGAAACGCTTTATCAGCGCCGGTCATCCATCGCGATCTTATCACTGCGTTTCGCAACTCGACCCGCAATCCCTTCCCCAACTGGGCCGGCCATTGAGTCGGCCCCACATTTCAGCCATAACAAGGCACGAGCGCCAGTGACCGGCACTCGTGTGTCTTCGTGCAAAAAAAATTTCGAGGGGCGCTCAGGCCGCCCCTCGTGCTCCCCCGGCCCGTTCAATTCTCAATTCCTTCAAAACTTAAGCACGCTGCCTGCTAGCGGCAGAGGGGTTTTCTCTGTCCGATCACTGTCCAATAAGGCTTTCTCAGGGCTCCGAAACCGCTTTTAGACGCCGTCTGTGCCGTTCATTGTCAATAAGTTACGGTTTCAATTACCACTGTCACGGCAGAGGTCGCGAGTTCGAGTCTCGTCGTCCCCGCCAGCTTTTTCAATAACTTACGAAGATCACCGGCGTTTCCCCACAAAATTCACAACAAATCATGCGTGACCGGTTGTTCCG
>Ga0137407_10000232_pt1 | contig 39841 bp, 44 predicted proteins | sample CZOMad2_2_16fung_FD_108410 | JGI IMG/M metagenome (GOLD analysis project Ga0137407, IMG submission 108410) | Vadose zone soil fungal communities from Angelo Coast Range Reserve, California, USA - CZOMad2_2_16fungal (Illumina Assembly) | ecosystem: Environmental > Terrestrial > Soil > Vadose... | reverse complement strand
TAGGGAGCAGTCATAAAGGCTGCTCCTCTAAACAGGCTGGCATATATAGCCGCCTAAAGCATAAAATTATAAAAACTTAATTAAATATAACTTGGTAATTAACACAGAATCTCTGCGCGAAATCCATTGGTAAATCATTTTGCTCAAAAATAATCAGAAGTAAAATCAGTTTAATCAGAACAAATCAGAAGTTCTTCATTACATTTTTTTTGTTTCCGGCACTATTAGTTATAAATAAGCATAAATAAATAAGTAACATGAAGAAAAAAATGTTTCTCCCCCTCGCTCTTTTTTTGCAAATGGTTTCTTCCCGGGCACAGCAATCTTTTACCCCACAACAATTGGATGATATGATCAGTTTTGCTGCCGTTGACCCGCTGCAAAAAATATTTAAAGAAACCGCTTTTTTTGAAGAGACAGACCCCATTGCTCATGTTGCGCGCGGGGAACATGCAAGTTTTCAATTTGCAGTAAGGAGTACTCAAACGATCCGGCATCTTACCGCATCTGTTGTTCAATTGACACGCAATACTGATCTGATCAATAAAAATTCATTTGTCGGCTTTGTCGGCTATACCAGGGTAGGGAGGCCATTGCCTAATCCTTCAAAAGACAAGCTCAATCCCACTTCAGGCTTTTACCCTGATCCTATATTGGACACGCCCTCTGTCGATTTGCGTAGCTTCACCACGCAACCTATATGGATTACCGTTAGTATCCCTGAAAATATGCCTCCCGGAATATACACCGGCTTACTCACTATAAGGGGTAATGTAAATGAAAAACCGGTTTCATTGAATCGCAGGTTTTCAGTCAAGGTTTACCCGGTTACGATTCATAAGACCAGCTTATGGGTAACCAACTGGTTCGATCTCGATAAAACCAAAATGAAACAATTAAGCAATGGAAAAGATTCTGTCGTTTTCTCCGACAAATATTGGTATTGGCTCAAAATGATGGCCAGGAAAATGAAAGAATATGATCAAAACGTAATTATCAGTTCACCATTATTTCTTTCCAACATCACATTCAATAACAATCATTATCAATTTGATTTTTCCAGGTTCGATCGTTTTGTACAGACTTTTGCAGACGAAGGAGCTTTGGGCCGTATCGAAGGCGGACACCTGGGCAGGCGCATGGGCGACTGGTATAGTCAATTCGGATTATTTGTGCCTTATTGGGAAAATGATGCACTCCGTTTCAAATGTCTTCCGTTGAAAGATACTGCTGTTCAAAATTTTTATAAGGAATTTATTCCTGCGCTTATAACTCATCTCAAAGAAAAAAGCTGGGATAAAATCTATATGCAGCATATCTGCGATGAACCGGAACCGGGCAATGAAAAATCCTATGGCGAAATCGCAGCCTATATTAAATCCCTGGCACCAGCCATTAAAACGATCGATGCCGTCCATTCCCATGGAGTAGGCAATACGGTTGATGTATGGGTGCCGCAACTTGATTTTTTTAATAGTGATTATAATTTTTATAAAGAAAGAAAAACTGCGGGCGATGAGATATGGTTTTATACCTGTCTGGCGCCACAGGGTGATTATGCGAATCGTTTCATAGAATTGCCACTTATCAAAACGCGCATCCTTCATTGGATCAATTTTCGTTTTGGCGCTACCGGTTACCTGCATTGGGGATGGAATTTCTGGAGCGATCATCCATTGGAAGAAACTTCGGGCATCATCCCGGAAGCAGGTAATATCATGCCCGGTGGTGATGCATTTATCACATATCCGGGTAACGGAAAAATCCTGAGCTCTATTCGCCTTGAGGCCATGCGTGATGGTATTGTTGATTATGAATTATTAAAAATGCTGGAAGAAAAAAAATCAGAAACCGCGAAGGAAATCTGTCGGCAGGTTGTTTATGAATTTGATAAATACGATATGGATATCAAATCCTTCCGGGATAAACGTAAGCGAATACTGGAATTACTGAGCGACGATAATAAGCAATAGGCAATTAGCAATGTGCAATTGACAATAGGCAATGGGCAATGGGCAATAATTGACTTACACCTTTCCTATTGCCAGTTGTTTATTACCAATTGCACATTGCTAATTGCCTATTGCTAATTGTCAATTGTTATCAGGGAATCTTTGTAATCTTCAATAAATTCGTCGGCAAATGTTGCTGGATAGGAATACTGCCAGTATTGACTACCACATCACCGCTTTTAATAAAGCCCCGCTCTTTTAATATCTCCAGCTGATCATCTACGATACCATCAATACTTTCTTCTTCAGCATAATGAAATGCCCGTACGCCCCAGCTCAGGCTCAATTGGTTGATCAATGTTTTTTCCTTGGAAAAAATATATAAAGGAGATTTTGGCCGATAGCTCGATAGCATAAAACCTGTGTACCCTGTTTGCGTCATACCAATCAATGCGTCTGCATTGGTATCCTTTGCCAGTTTACAGGCATTATAACAAATTGCATCACTTAAAAAAGAAGGTGAGTGCGGTTGTGGCGCCAGTTCATCCTCCCGGTTATAATGGTAATCTGTTTTTTCAACTTCCATAATGATCTTGCGCATGGTTTCAACAACCAGCGTTGGGTAGTTGCCGGTAGCTGTTTCAGCACTCAGCATTACCGCGTCGGCACCTTCCAATACAGCATTCGCTACGTCGGTAATTTCACTGCGGTTGGGCTTTGTGCGGTCAATCATGCTTTCCATCATCTGCGTAGCAACAATTACCGGCTTGGCGCGGTGAATGGATTTACGGATAATCTGTTTTTGTATCAGCGGCACCTGTTCAATGGGTAATTCAACACCGAGGTCACCACGTGCAACCATGATACCGTCCGATTCAAGGATAATCTCACGGATATTAGTAAGCGCTTCCGGTTTTTCTATTTTGGCAATGATCTTTGTTTTACTTTTCCTGTCATTCAGCTTGCTGCGCAGGATTATGATATCTTTTACATTGCGTACGAAAGACAGCGCACACCAATCCAGGTTTTGATCGATGATGAATTCAAGATCCACCAGGTCTTTATCAGTCAGGGCCGGCAGTGAAATTTTTGTATCAGGAAGGTTGATACCTTTTTTGGAAGAAAGGCTGCCACCTAAAATCACCTGTACTTTTACATCATTATTTTTTTCAACGCCTATCACTTTTACTTCCAGCTTGCCATCATCGATCATGATGATATTACCCACTATTACATCAGCATGCAGGTTGGGGTAGGATACATAAATCCTTTCCTTGTTGCCAACCAGTTTTTCATTGGTAAAAGTCAGGATATCTCCTTCGCTAACCAATATGCTGCCGCCTTCTATTTCTCCAACACGCAGTTTTGGTCCCTGCAAATCGCCCAGGATGGCAATATTAAATGGTTCTGTTGAATTGATTGTCCGTATATGTTCAATGATCTTTGCTTTGTCTTCATGTGAGCCGTGCGAAAAGTTGAGACGGAATACATTCACCCCGGCTTTTACCAACGCAAGTAACTTGTCGTAGGTGTCGCAGGCGGGCCCAACAGTCGCCACAATTTTGGTGCGGTGAAAAGTATGTTCCAATCCTGCCTTCTTATCCATTTGCTCATGAATGTATTTCGATAAATGTTTTGACATGAAATGTATTTTATCTTTAAGTTAACTAACAAAAAAACAGGTTTGGATAAACCTGCCCTGATTTTTTATGACGCTAATATTTTTACGATCTTCAACCAGTCATCACCGATCTTTTGCTTGGCCTTTACAGCTTTTTCAAGCGGTGTGTAATGTATTTTATTATTCACAATTCCTACCATCACATTGAAACGGTTTTCCAGTAAACATTCCACGGCTGAATAACCCATGCGGCTTGCAATCAGCCGGTCGAGACATGAAGGCGAGCCTCCACGCTGGATATGTCCGAGTATACAAACCCTTGTATCCACGTTGGGCAATCTTTCTTTAACTACTTTGGCAACTTCTTCGGCGCCACCGAAATTATCACCTTCAGCTACGATGACAAGGTTCACAAGTTTTTTTCTTTTTTCTTTTTCCTGTAAGGATGCTACAAGTTCTTCGATATCTGTTTTGCGTTCCGGTATCAGGATGCTTTCTGCACCAGTTGCAATGCCACTGTGTAAAGCAATAAACCCGGAATCCCGGCCCATCACTTCGATGATGAAAAGCCGGTCATGCGCGTCCGCTGTATCGCGTATTTTATCAATGGCATCAATCGCAGTGTTGACTGCAGTATCAAAGCCAATGGTAAAATCTGTTCCGGCAATATCTTTATCGATTGTACCTGGTATCCCGATACATGGCAGTCCGAATTCGGAACTGAAGGTATGTGCTCCACGAAAGGAGCCATCACCTCCAATTATAATCAGGCCATTGATACCTATTTTTTTCAGGTTCGCAAAAGCTTTTGCGCGCCCTTCATATTCGAAAAATTCCTTACATCTCGCAGTTTTAAGAATTGTGCCGCCCCGCTGAATAATATTAGCAACACTTCTTGAATGCATGGGAATGATATCATTTTCAATAGTGCCGGTATAACCGCGCATGATACCAAAAACTTCAAGCCCATAATAAATACCTGTTCGAACTACGGCGCGTACAGCTGCATTCATTCCAGGGGCATCTCCTCCTGAAGTGAGTACGCCAATTTTAGAGACCTTTTGTTGCATTAATTAATTAAATTCTATCGTTTGATTGTTAAAAAGGATTCAATCAATGGCAGGAATCGTTGAAAAATCTCTACCCTAATTAAACAAGCCCCAAAAATAAGGATTTGATTTGATTCACCAACGGAAGCTTATAGCAGCTTATTGTTTTATATTGCTCAAAATTGGCCAATATGAGAAACCTATCGGTAGCCGCTTCCACCGTTTTTTGTTTGCTGCACTTTGTTTCCGTTGCACAGAATAATAAAAAAATAATTTATCCGCCAACCAAAAAAATGGAACAGGTAGATGATTATTTCGGTACAAAGGTGAGTGACCCATATCGCTGGCTTGAAGATGAAAATGCTGCAGAAACAAAATCATGGGTAATGGCCGAACACCAGTTTACTGAAAATTATTTATCAGCAATTCCTTTCCGTGATAAATTAAGACAACGTTATAAGGAAATTCTGAATTATGCCAAATATTCGGGTGCTTTTAAAGCAGGAGAATATTTTTTTTATAACAGGAATGACGGATTGCAAAACCAGGGAGTTTATTATTTTCAGAAAGGATTGAACGGAAAAGCTGAAGTTTTTCTTGACCCGAATCTTTTGTCCGCAGATGGATCTGTTTCTGCCTCGCTCGATGCTCCATCAGGCAATAAAAAATATATTGCCTACCATATTAACAGAGGCGGAAGCGACTGGGCAACCACCTATATCATGGAAATTGCAACGAAGAAAAAGTTACCTGATGAAATTGAATGGATGAAATTCGGTGGTGTTACCTGGAAAGGGAATGGGTTTTATTATACAAGATTTAATAAACCGGAAGCAGGAAAAGAGTTTACCGCAAAAACAGAATTTGCAAAAATTTATTATCACCTGCTCGGTAATAAGCAGGAACAGGACGAACTGATTTACCAGGATAAGGACCCGCAAATGGGTAGTGTGGCAATGGTTACAGAAGATGAACGTTATCTCATTTTGTATAAATTTATCGGAACAGATGGCAGCGAACTTTGGTATAAAGATCTTACCAATGGCCAACAGGATTTTAAATTACTTTTCAAAGGTTTTGAATTTAATTATAACATCGTCGATAATAAGGATGATAAATTGCTGGTATATACTAACAATGGCGCAGGTAATTATCGAGTAATATTGGTTGATCCCAATCAACCTCAAAAAGAAAACTGGAAAGATATCATTCCTGAAAGAATAGAAAAACTTGAATCGGCATCTACTGCAGGCGGTAAGTTATTCTCCAGTTATTTAAAAGATGCATCTACCCGGATATATCAATACAACAGAGATGGTGTGATGGAGCATGCTGTTGCTTTGCCTGGAATTGGTTCTGCTTCGGGCATCGGCGCATATAAGGACGATACCTCTGCCTTTTATGATTTCTCTTCTTTTACTTTTCCACCATCAGTTATTAAATATGATATTATAAGCGGGAAATCGAGCGTATTTAAAAAATCCGAAACAAGTCTGCATATTGATGATTACGAAACGGAACAGGTTTTTTATAAAAGCAAAGACGGAACAAAAATCCCGATGTTTCTTGTACATAAAAAAGGAATAAAACATGACGGTACACACCCGGTTTTGCTTTATGCCTATGGAGGATTTAATGTAAGCATGACACCTTCTTTCAGCAACAGCAATTTTATTTTGATGGAAAACAATGGCATCTACGCACTACCAAATATCAGGGGCGGCGGCGAATACGGGGAGAAATGGCATAAGGCAGGCAAACTGCTTAGAAAGCAAAATGTATTTGATGATTTTATTGCGGCAGGGGAATACCTGATTGATAATAAATATACCAGCAAGAATTTGCTTGCCATCAACGGAGGTTCCAATGGCGGGCTTTTGATTGGTGCAGTGATGACGCAACGTCCCGAATTATTTAAAGTTGCCTTGCCTGAAGTAGGTGTAATGGATATGCTGAGGTTTCAGAAGTTTACTATCGGTTGGGCATGGGCGGTAGAATTCGGTTCGAGCGACAGCGCTAAATATTTCCCCTATATCTATAAATATTCACCCCTGCACAATATAAGGGATGGCGTAAACTATCCCGCTACGATGGTGTTTACGGCGGATCATGACGACAGGGTAGTGCCTGCACATTCATTCAAATTCGCAGCAACATTACAGGAAAAACAATCTGGCAAAGCACCCGTTCTGATACGAATTGAAACCGACCAGGGACATGGAGCATCAGGTTCTTCTCTCTCGAAAACCATTGATGAGGAAACAGACAAATGGGCTTTTTTATTTTATAATATGGGAATCACACCTGTGTTTGGCAAAAGCAGCGGAAATGTTAAAAAGGCTTTTTGATAGAGGAAGATGTTTGATAAGTTGATTGGCTGAATATGTTCGATAAGTTGATTGGTTGAATAGTTGAAGTGTTGATAAGTTGGTTTTTCAACCTTTCAACTGGCAACTGTCAACTCTCAATGCGCTTTACCATAATTTTTCTCTCCCGCCCTGATGGCAACCCGCAGATCATTTTCTCCTGGCGGGATCGGGCAATTATAACCATCGGCATAAGCACAATATGGATTATAAGCTTTATTAAAATCTAATAATAGTTTGTTGTTTCTGATATCACTTATAAAACATTCAAGATAACGACCTGCACCATAACTTTCTCTTCCGCTCGTAATATCGGTAAAGGGAATAAATAAATAATCCTTGTACGAATTGTTTGTCATCAAAGATTGTGATTGATAAATAAACAAATGAAGCGTGGTGTCATGAATGTTAAATGAAAGTCTGCCATATCTCCGGTAAACCTGTTTCTCTTTACCTGATGTATTCATTTGAAACCATTTATTATCTGCTGTTTTTTCAAAATTGCATTCGATCGCATAATAAATATCAATCGGAAAAAAGCGCAGGAACTGCCTGTCATTTTCTTTTACAACTTCATGAGTTTGTATATAATTCGTACGAAAACTTTCCAGCGAATCAATATACCGGTCTTTACTCTGCGACAAAACCGTTAACGAGGTTATTATTAAAGAAACAGTAAAAAAATATTTCATGGTATCATTTTTCCGGCAAATGAACTTCTGCCATCATACAACGAGCACTACCGCCTCCATTGGTTTCTATCGTAGTGAGACTCGAATGAATGATCTTATTGAAAGAAGATAATTTTTTAACCTGTTTTGGAGAAAGTGATTCATATGCCTGGGTTGACATGACCAGTAATTTTTCATCTTTCCTGTTATTCACCTGCAGCATATTGCCTGCAAAATGGTTCATCTGATCCATGCTGATTTCAATGATCTCTTTACCTGAATTTTTAATAACCGAAACCACTTCATCCCTTTCTTTTTTCCTGGCCAATGATTCCAGGCAAATTACAATATACTTATCGGCTACACACATCATCACGTTGGTATGATAAATTGACTTGCCTTTTTCATCAACCGCATCAAATACTACTGCTTTGTATCCCATATGATCACAAAAAACCTTCAACACTTTCTTATCCGTACGTGGAGAAACACATGCATAGGCAATCTTATTTTCCCGGTCCAATACCATGCTTCCCGTTCCTTCCAGGAAAAGATTCTTCTGCTCATAGTAGCTGAAATCAATTTTGTTTTTGACTTTAAATTTTTTCGATATGATTTCCAATACCCCTGGTTTTCGTTCCTCCCTCCTGTTAGCAGCATACATCGGGTATAGGCAAATGGTTCCATCATCATGAAATGATATCCAGTTATTGGGGAAAATAGAATCTGGTGTAAAAGGATCCGGCGTATCATCCACCACGGTAACGTCAATATCGTTTTCACGAAGAACTTCTACAAATTCATTGAATTCATGCAACGCTTTTTCATGCGCATAATCATCATTACCTGCAACCTGGAAGGCATTGTTCGTTGCGGTTTCAACATTGAAGCTGAAATTCACCGGGCGAATCATGAGTATGTGTGAGGTGGTTTGCATGAATGGCTAGTGGCTAGTAGCTAGTGGTAAGTGGTAAGTGGGTCGTGGAGTAATGTTGCTTACTACTCGCCACTCGCCATTCACCACTTGCCTCCTAAATCTCGTCTCTCAACAACGGCATGCTCATACAATGAAATCCGCCTCTTGCTCTTGATAATTCTGCGGATGGCATTAGTATGAGTGTGTCTTCAAGATCATCTGTTTTTATTTTTCCTTTTTCAAGTTTTTCAATCAACTCTGAAGCATGGATAATATCAAATCCATTTTCTTTAAATGCTTCCACCGTTTTATCGTTGCGGTCGTAACCCAATACAACGCCTTCTTTCAATGCAAGCAGGTTGCAGGAATCCGTCCATTGTTCTCTTGCATCAAATGGAAATTCATTATTGCCTGAATAGATAAATTTCACTTTGTCCTTGCTGTCAAGATCGTTTTCACTGATGTCTACCAGCAGATCTTCCAGGTTATCAAAATACTCTGGATTTTCAATATCTTTTTTCCTGAACTGGATGATTCTTAATTTTTCATCTTTTTTTCCGTCAATCAATATTCTCTGAACGGCATCTTCATCTTCATGCTTGATGGTTTTTTTTGAAAACACACCCAACATCACCCACACATTGCGTTTGACCTGCGTAAATACCGTATCAATATGCATATAATCCCTTTTCTTGGGGATCTTGACGATCGTTATTTTCTTTACCAGGTTTTTTTTGAACAATATGGAAATGGCCTGGTGAGCTGCTTCCATTGTGGTGCGCTCGCTAACGCCTATCAGTATATGATCTTTGCTGATGACCATCACATCACCACCTTCAAGCGTTACTTTTTTATCATCCCCATCCCTGGGTAATAAAAAATGATTATACGTATCGGGCAATTCAATGATCTTATCGTGGTACTTGCTGAAAAGCGGGTGATTAAAAAATATATATTTCATTAGCAGCGCTTCTCTTGTCCGGGCTTTTTTGGCTGGTTTATTCAACAAAATATGATCGTTGATTACGATGCCGATATCACGCGTGAATATCAGATTCGGTACAGGCGGAAAAATCATCCTGTCATCATTCATTGCTCCCGTTATGAAAGTCTTGGCCAGAGAATTTGCATCGAGCGCCGATAATTCTTTCTGCGTTTCATAAGAACAGTTTTCGATTGCACAAACAGAAGCGACAAGTCTTAGTTTGATTTCATATTCATTGAGAATCGATGCAAGCAGCCACTGCAGTTCAATCACTTTATCGGATTTAAAAAATGCATCATTATCCGGTTTATAAAAATTGCGTTTGTTTTTTTCAGCGTCAATATCTTTTAATGAACCGCTGATCTTTTCCGGGTCAAGAAAATAAAGCAGGAGCTTGGTATAAAAATCATATTCTTTTTTCCGGATCGTATCCAGGTGAACAATGTCTTCGAATAGCCAGTCCTGCGCCTTGGAAGGAACTACTTTGCCCAAACCGCTATCCGGACTATGAACAAGCAGGCGTCTCAACCGGCCGATTTCGGAAGATACTTTCAATTGGTCAGCATTATTTTTAGCCATAAACAGGTGATATCAAAAGATTTTACAAAAATTGAAGAGAAAATAATGGATCAGAGGGATGGAACGCACGTTAGCCGGGTATATAAAAATTTACCGGCAACATCAATTCAGCAAATGAAAAGAAAACTGTTTTTTTTGTAAAGACTTGCATATAGCCGTGAATTGGAGCAAAGGTAGGGAATATGTCTGAACCGGATGGAGTTGATGAGTTGAATGGTTGATAAGTTGAATAGTTGATAAGCTTAGTTTAAGCAAAAATTTCACTAATTAACTATTCAACTTATCAACTCCATCCCGGTTCAGACAAAATGCAACTATATGGTATTTGTTTTGTAGTAATATTATAATAATATTGTGTTTCTACATTCTCCTTATGACTAAACTAACCTTACAGCAAAGCAAAGATCCTATCGTCGTTCATGTGTCTGTAATTATGTTAAAAGAGGGAAAGCAATATGTGTCTTATTGCCCCGCTCTTGAACTATCTTCCTATGGAAATACGCCTAAAGCTGCAAAAAAAGCATTTGAGGAGGCTATGGAAATATTCCTTGAAGAAACATCAAGAAAAGGAACTCTGAAAAAATATCTTTTGAAATTGGGTTGGGTATTGAAACAAAAACCCAAGCCATCTTATAAACCCCCAACTCTTTCGCAAAGAAGATCGCAGCAACTTTTGAAAAAAACTTCCGCTTCTGTGTATGATGAAATCGTGACAATTCCTTTCGCCTGATGGGATATAAACCTGTACCTACAAAAAAATTTATTAAATGGCTAAAAAAACGCGGTTTAATATTCAAAAGGAGCAAGGGGAGCCATGCAATATGGGATTATCCGGACGACTCATTATTAAGGCCTGTTATTTTTAGACCTGCTGAAAAGGAAATACCTTCATATCATATTCACACTAACCTCGAAACAATGGGAGTGGATTATAAAACTTTTGAGAAAGAAATTAACGACCTGTAATTTCTTATTGAAATAATTATTAAGCCATTTTTGCAATCAAACAGCTGCCCGATTACAACTCCTTCTCGTAATAATAGTTTACTTTTATTGTTCCAATCAATAACAATCTTAACGTTTACAATTCAAAAAACCTTATTTATGGCTTTAAACAGTATTATTTTGACCATGCCGATTGAATTATCAGGCAGGGTAGATCAATGGACCAGAACTTTTCTGAATGAAGGAGATATCTGGAAACAACTTCAGGCCAAATATAAAGATGAGAATTTAGCAGATATCTACTCGATTGATGAGAAAAATATCACTTTTGAGAATGTTGGCGGTTCTTTGTATGCGATCGTGGTAGCTAATAAGAAAGTTTAAATTTTCTTTCAATGCCGGGCTTAATGGTAAATAATTACATGCACGCATTCTCTGATTCATATACAACCAGATCAGAGCAATAAACCTTTTCATTAGTACGATAAACGGCCACTCTCCATATATATGGAAGTTCTTCTTTTGCTTTTTCGTCAAGCAGATAGAATATATCTTTTATTTCTGAGTAGATATTGTCGATTTTATTGTGAGCTTTTACATTTAAAATATATTTACCGGAATGGTATAATCCTCCAAAATCCGCTTCGTCCAGCCACACTTTTGAATAGACTTTACCCCTTTTGCTTATATCGCAAAAAAAACCTTGAAGCTTTGTTATGAGTGTTTTTGTATCCATGCAGCTATTTCACTAATCGAAGTTAAGAAATCTTGTACTTCCAGTTGAGCTTTTCCCATTAAATATCTCGATCCTTCATTCCATGAGCAGATTGATGACCATTTAGTTCTCAAATTAATATCTTCACTACAATCTTTGCCAAACTCTTTGTAAATGCCTGATAATATCAGTAATTGTTCAAGATCGTGATTTTTAAAAGTTTGAGGGAATTTTAATTTTTTCAGGATTCCATTTTTTTCATCAAAGAAATCCTCGATCCCGAGAACTGAACAAACTTTTGCTTTTAGTAATAATTCGATTGTATATCCGGCAGTATAATACGCCCAATCGTAATGCTCATTATCAAAAAGGCATGTCGCTTCAATGAGTTTAGTAATAGCCAGTTTTTCAATATTTGCGACACAATCCATTCTCGAATAAATTTATGAATTGCGATTTATTAGAGATAGGTTATTTAACGGTATATATGTGGGTGGAATATTTAATGATTATTTGACCTTTTATTACTTCAATCTTTTTCAATTTAAAAGAATTCCTGGGTTGTATCCTTTTATACGAACACTTGTTAGTTTCCCCTTATTTTCTCCTATTTTTGCGCATTAATTTAATCGATATGCAATTTCAGTTATCAGAAGAACACTTGATGATACAAAAAGCCGCCCGCGATTTTGCGCAACAGGAATGCCTGCCCGGTGTAATTGAAAGAGATGATCAGCAAAAATTTCCCAAAGAACAGATCATGAAACTCGCTGAGCTGGGTTTTATGGGGATGATGGTTGATCCGAAATATGGCGGTGCCGGAATGGACACGATCAGTTATGTACTGGCCATGGAAGAGATCAGCAAGGTAGATGCCAGCGTGAGTGTATGCATGAGCGTGAACAATAGTCTTGTATGCTGGGGACTGGATCAATACGGTAATGAAGCCCAAAAACAAAAATACCTTACACCACTTGCACAGGGAAGAAAAGATGGCGAATTATATATCGGCGCTTTCTTATTGAGCGAACCTGAAGCCGGCAGTGACGCCACCTCACAGCGAACCACAGCCGAAGATAAGGGTGATTATTATTTACTGAATGGAACAAAGAACTGGATCACCAATGGAAATTCTGCATCGGTTTACCTGGTAATGGCGCAAACCGATGCATCCAAAGGAAGCAAGGGCATCAATGTATTTATCGTTGAAAAAAAATGGCCCGGGGTTGTGGTTGGTGCAAAAGAAAACAAACTGGGCATCCGTGGGAGTGATACACACAGTATCTTATTCAATGATGTAAAAGTGCCAAAAGAAAACCGTATCGGCGATGATGGTTTTGGTTTCACTTTTGCAATGAAAACCCTTTCGGGCGGAAGAATTGGCATTGCTTCGCAGGCATTGGGTATTGCCAGCGGCGCTTATGAACTTTCGGTGAAATATTCCAAAGAAAGAAAAGCATTTGGTAAAGAGATCATGCATCACCAGGCGATACAGTTCAAACTCGCGGATATGGCTACACGCATTGAAGCATCGCGCCTGCTTTGTTTAAAAGCCGCATGGGAAAAAGATAATGGAATGGATTATACACTGAGCGCCTCCATGGCGAAAGTATTTGCGAGTGAAACAGCCATGTGGACAGCCACCGAAGCTGTTCAGGTTCATGGCGGTTATGGCTTCGTCAAAGAATATCATGTGGAGCGCATGATGCGTGACGCAAAAATCACGCAGATATATGAGGGAACCAGTGAAGTGCAAAGAATGGTAATCAGCCGGTCAATATTGAAGTGAGATGGGAATAGATTCAAAAAAATATAAAGAAATTATAACCGGATTGGGGAGCAGCGTAAAATTGGTTGCTGTTTCCAAAACCAAGCCTGTTGAGGATATCAGGGAACTCTACGATTTGGGTCAGCGCGATTTCGGAGAAAACTATGTGCAGGAAATGACCGGGAAACAGGCGCAATTGCCACAGGATATCCGCTGGCATTTTATCGGACACCTTCAATCAAATAAAATAAAATACATCGCTCCCTTCGTATATATGATACAGGGAGTAGATAGTTATAAATTATTGGCAGAGATCGATAAGCAGGCAAAAAAAAATCAACGGATCATTCAATGCCTGCTCCAGGTTCATATCGCCGCAGAAGAAACGAAATTCGGTTTTAATGAAGATGAGCTGACAGATACCATTCATCAATTCAAACAAAAAAATGAGTTTGAAAATATTAAATTATCCGGCCTGATGGGGATGGCTTCGTTTACAGAAGATCAAAACCTGGTGAGAAAAGAGTTTATTTATTTAAGGAGCCTCTTCGATAAGGTAAGTGAAATGCTGAAAGACGATAATTTCTCAACCCTGAGCATGGGAATGAGCAGCGACTATCGAATCGCTATTGAGGAAGGAAGTAATATGGTGCGGATCGGCAGTTTAATTTTTGGAGAAAGGGTCTATAATAAATAAAGCCCTGGCCATTTCATAATAACTCCGTGTAATTTTAGAGCAAACAGGTCGACCACCTCGTCTGTAAATGTCTAGCTCGACATGCAACTTACCAGACGAGGTGGTCGACCTGTTTGCTAAAGTTTAATCAAAATGAAAGGCTGTTTCCGGTTTATACAAATTATCTACATGATCTGCATAGAATGCTTGACAAATTGAATGAACATCACGCTAACTCCCCTCATTTTGTCAAGCAAAAAACTCTATTGGTGTAAGAAAATCTATCCTTTCGATTTTGTATATTTAATTTGATTATGGAACAGCTGAAGCCTTTATGGAAATATAAGCTGCATCATTTGATTGCATGGGCAGTTTTATTCTACGGCTGGTATTTTTTTCGTGTTCAGGATTTTCCCAATGCAACTGTTGCATTAAAAATCACCATGGTAAAAATCATCGCGCTGGCTATATTGGTATATACTACCAATTACCTCCTTATCCCAAAATTGCTGCATAGAAAAAGATATTTTTTATTCGCTTTTATCTACCTCTCCTTTATATTTCTTGTCGGGATTTTAAAAATATATGTCAATGAAAGATTATTATCTCCTTTTTTTCACGGCATTGACGTTTTTTCTGATTTCAGAGAGCGGATATATGACAATATCATTCCTCTTTTTTTGCTGACTTCCACAGGTGCTGCTTTGAAACTTCTGACAGATTATGTAAAAACACAGCGCAGGCTTGCGGCCATATCGCAGGAAAAAGCAGAAACGGAATTGAAATTTTTGAAATCACAAATCAACCCTCATTTCTTATTTAACTCTTTGAATTCAATTTATTTCCTGATAGATAAGCAAAATACAGAAGCACGTCAGACCTTATTGCAGTTTTCCGACTTATTGCGATATCAATTGTACGAATGCAATGCAGATGCTATTACGATTGAAAAAGAGATCGCATACCTTGAGGATTATGTCCGGTTGCAGCAACTGCGAAAAGATAATAATTATATTGTCGATATGCAATTGAATGGAACCGGCGGTTTTGAAATCGCGCCGCTATTGCTGATGCCGTTCGTGGAGAATGCGTTTAAACATATTTCGCATTACAGTGACCGGAAAAACTTTGTGAAGCTATCCATGGAAAAATCAAATGGCTCTTTTCATTTTACAGTTGAGAATTCGAAAGAAGAAGGGGAGCGGTCTACCGAGCCAACCGGAGGAATTGGCCTGGCGAATGTCAAGCGCAGATTGGAATTATTGTATCCCGATAAATATAAATTGGATTTGAATAATGGAAAGGAATTTTTTAAAGTTGATTTGCTTTTAAAGATTCAATAACTCATCTCCTATGTGCCTATGACCCTATGTGGTAAGTCTCTCTTCACCACATAGGATCATAGGCACATAGGGATTTCGATTTCCTTAATAAAAGTTTTTATACAATGATGACTTGTATTATTATAGATGATGAACCACTGGCGCGGAAAGGCCTGAAAGAATATATCCAGGATGTGGATTTCCTGCAACTCGCCGGCGAATTTGAAAATCCTTTGAAAGCCTCGGATCTATTATTAAACCAGGGCATTGACCTGATATTTCTCGATATACAAATGCCAAAAATTACAGGATTGGAATTTATAAAAACATTGTCGCACCCACCGCAATTCATTTTTACTACTGCATATCCACAGTATGCAGTGGAGGGGTTTGAATTGAGTGCAGTAGATTACCTTTTAAAACCATTTTCCTTTGAACGTTTCTGGAAAGCCGTCAATAAGGCGAGGATTCATTTTGAAGGAATGAAGCAAAATGTATCAGTTACTCCCAAAACCGAACCCGGGTATTTTTTTATTAAGAGTGATAATAAACTTGTGAAAATTAAATATGATGATATCTTATTTGTTGAAGCGTTGCAGAACTATGTTTCCATTCACACTACAGAAAAAAAATACATTACATATCTTACTTTTAAATCCATCGAGGAAAATCTGCCAGGAGATCAATTCCTGAAAATCCATAAATCATTTATCGTTGCCATTTCAAAAATTGAAAGTATTGAAGGCAATGAAATAAAAATCGGACCCCACGCTTTGCCAATCAGCCGGGCATCAAAGGAAGAAGTGATGGAAAAAATTTTGCAGAACCGGTATTTAAAAAGGTAAACCCTGGTCCGACCGTCCCGGTCTGACCACGTTTTCAGGATTGACCGCCAATAATATCGGCTTTGGCTGACTTCCCAACATGCTTTAAATTCGCAGATTACAAAGGAGTTTATAATTATGGAGGAAGTAAAAAAACAACAGGAAGAAAGGTCGTTAAATTTTATCGAAGAAATTGTTGAAGAGGATTTGCGTTCGGGCAAATATAAAACGGTTCTTACCCGCTTTCCACCAGAACCAAATGGTTACCTGCATATCGGCCATGCCAAATCTATCAGCCTGAATTTCGGGCTTGCACTAAAATATGGAGGTAAGACCAATCTCCGGTTTGATGATACGAATCCTGTGACTGAAGAAACAGAATATGTCGATAGCATCAAGGAGGATATATTATGGCTCGGTTTTAAATGGGCCAATGAATTCTATGCTTCGGATTATTTTGAACAATTGTATGAATTTGCTGTGAAACTCATTCAAAAAGGTTTAGCGTATGTGGATGATAGTTCGAGTGAAGAGATCGCTGCTTTAAAAGGGACGCATACGGAACCCGGAAAGGAAAGTCCTTACCGCAATCGCAGCGTGGAAGAAAATCTGCAATTGTTTGCCGATATGCGCGCCGGGAAATACAGGGACGCGGAAAAAATTTTACGCGCCAAAGTAGATATGACTTCTCCCAATATGCAATTGCGTGATCCGATCATGTACAGGATCAAACATGCGCATCATCATCGGACCGGCGACAACTGGTGTATCTACCCGATGTACGATTTTGCACACGGACAAAGCGATTCCATTGAAAAAATCACACATTCCATTTGCACGCTCGAATATGTTACACATCGTCCGTTATATGATTGGTTCATCGAAAAGCTGGAAATTTTTCCATCCAAACAATATGAGTTCGCGCGGATGAATCTTACCTACACGGTAATGAGTAAACGAAAATTATTACAGTTAGTGAACGAGAAGCATGTAACCGGCTGGGACGATCCCCGCATGCCGACCATCACCGCATTTCGCCGCCGTGGGTATACACCTGAAAGCATCCGTGCATTTAATGAAAAGATCGGGATACAAAAAAGAGATAACCTGATTGACGTATCCCTGCTTGAATTTTGTATCCGTGAACACCTGAACAGGATCGCTTCGCGACGCCTGGTTGTATTTGATCCCTTAAAAGTTGTTATCACGAATTACCCGGATGGATATGAAATGATGAAGAGTGAAAATAATCCTGAAGAGGAAGAAAGCAGTTTTCGCGAAATACCATTCAGCAAAGAACTATATATCGAAAAGGAAGACTTTATGGAGAATCCACCGAAAAAATTCTTTCGCCTCGCTCCAGGGCAAAAGGTGAGATTAAAAAGTGCTTATATCATTCAATGTGATGAAGTGATAAAGGAACAGGATGGCTCCATCAAAGAAATACGTTGCTCTTATCTTCCGGAAAGTAAAAGCGGTGCTGATACTTCAGGACTGAAGGTACAGGGAACGCTTCATTGGGTAAGTGTGCCGCATGCTATTACTGCAGAAGTGAGATTGTATGACCGTTTGTTCAAAGTGGAAGATCCATCGAATGAGGAAGGTGATTTCAAGGATTATATCAATCCCGATTCATTGCAAATAGTTACTGCCGCTTATGCAGAACCTTCATTAAAGCATGCAAAGTTTGATGACCGGTATCAATTTCTCCGTAAAGGATATTTCTGTCTTGATAAAGATAGTTCGGAAGAGAAAATAGTTTTTAATCGTACGGTTACATTGAAAGATACATGGACAAAGAAGAACTTCTGATTGAACTGATTAAACTGATGAACTTCTGATTAAATAATTTAAATGATTTACTATATGAGATTTCTGCTCTGTGCAAAAAAAATTTTTACAACAAATCACACCTAACATAGTAAATCACTTAATCAGAAGTTCATCAGTTCAATCAGAAGTTATTATTTTCCACCACCACCTGGCCTTTGCGGACGATTTTTCTGCCACCAGTCCTGGTATTTCTTAAACAAATCGTCACCCAATACGGCATGAATTCTCTTATCCGCCTCATCATTCAGTGACTGTAATTTTGTTTTTTTATCATCCTGGCTTATTGACTGATCCATAAAAATTTCTCTTCTTTTTGGCATGAATTCGCCTTGAATAGAAGATATTGAATCGGCCTGCACATCTGTGAGTTTCAGGTCATCCTTCATTTTTTGCTTCATGGCAGCCATTCTTGCTTCGCGATCTCCCTGGCTTTGTTGCGCATATAAAGAGGAAACGGAAAATACGGCAAGTACAACCGCTATGCCTGCGATAATTTTTTTCATTGTTTTAATTTTTTATTTGACAATTCTATATGACAATGGTTTAACAGGTTCCAAATTGGTGCCAAAGGATTTTTATGCTATCGTTTTTATTTGAACGGCGATGAGAAAAGATAACCCGGTCAACACGGGATTTTTTTGCGTGAAATGTATTGACACCCGTCTGACCATCCCGGTCTGACGGAATTGACAAATGCAAGATTGCATCCGTCAGACCGGGACGGTCAGACGGGTGTATCCACAGATTCCCCACATGTACAGCTGATCAGTTACTCATTCGCTATTCTGACTTAACTTGCAGCCATGCAACAATACCTGGATCTGCTTCAACACATTCTTGACGAGGGCGTTTCAAAAACTGATCGTACAGGTACAGGTACTATCAGTTGTTTCGGCTACCAGATGCGATTCGATCTGTCCAAAGGTTTTCCACTCGTCACCACAAAAAAATTACACCTGAAAAGTATCATCTATGAATTGCTATGGTTTCTGCGTGGAGAAACGAATACTAAATATCTAAAAGAAAATGGCGTAAGTATCTGGGATGAATGGGCGGATGAACGTGGAGAACTCGGCCCTGTTTATGGTAAACAATGGCGAAGCTGGGAAGCAACAGATGGGAAATCGGTGGATCAGATTTCGCAGCTGATTGAGCAGATCAAAAAAACACCCGATAGCAGACGTCTGCTGGTCAGTGCATGGAATGTTGCAGAATTACCGCAAATGGCATTGATGCCCTGCCATGCTTTATTCCAGTTTTATGTGACTCCACCTAATACTTCGGCCGGCGAAAAAAGAGGCAGGCTTAGTTGTCAGCTATATCAGCGTAGTGCAGATGTTTTTCTCGGCGTGCCTTTTAATATAGCATCTTATGCATTGCTGACAATGATGATTGCGCAATCATGCGATCTTGAACCAGGCGAATTTATTCATGTGTTCGGCGATGTGCATCTGTATAATAACCATCTCGAACAAGCGAAGTTACAGTTGACCCGGACTCCTTATCCCTTGCCGACAATGAAATTAAACCCGGCTGTAAAAAATATTTTTGATTTTAAATTTGAAGATTTCACATTGGAAAATTACCAGGCTCATCCGGCGATCAGAGCTCAGGTAGCTGTGTGAAGGTACAAGAAACAAGAAAAAGATACAAGAAACAAGGCACAAGGTACAAGTTCCGTGACGCAGGAAATTCAGAGTGGAAAGTTTCTAATTCCTGAACCTTGTACCTTGTGCCTTGTTTCTTGTATCTTAATTTCTAATTTTCATGATTATTTCACTCGTTGCAGCAGCAAGTACAAACAATGTGATTGGAAAAGATAACCGCTTACTTTGGCACTTGCCAAATGATATGAAGTTTTTCAAAAATACTACCTGGGCCATGCCAATCATCATGGGTCGGAAAACTTTTGAATCATTGGACAACCAGGTTTTGCATGGAAGATTCAATATCATCGTTTCCCGTCAAAAAAGCTGGAATCCGGGTGATGATAAAGTACAGGTTGCGGATAGCCTGCAAAAAGCAATTGAACTGGCAAAGCAAACGGATTGCAAAGAAGCTTTTATCATTGGCGGTGGAGAATTATTTACTGAATCTATTTCCCTGGCCAGTAGAATCTATCTTACGCGTGTATTTGTTACATTAGAAGGCGATGCTTTTTTTCCCGAAATCAAAGACACAGATTGGATATTGACATCAGATATTCCCTTTCCACAGGATAAAAAGCATGCTTATGCGTATAGTTTCCAGGTGTGGGAGAGGAGGAAATAAAAATTAAAGTACAAGGCACAAGATACAAGGTTCAAAAAGCAAGGCTGTAACCTTTACTTTCAATGCTTGTATCTTGAACCTTGAACCTTGTCTCTTGTTCCTTGAATCTTTTATTTCATGCATTCCAAATTTCAATTAGCAAAAAAATACATCAGATTTTATCTCACCGCTTCTAACGGTAAGGGTCATGGTATTCATTCCCCGTTTGTATTTGATTTTGTGAATCAGGTTTTAAATGATAAAAGAGATTTTTATGCTTATAGTAAAATTGAAAACCTGCGCAGTCAATTGCTTCAGGATAAAACGACGATCTTAGTGAACGATTTAGGCGCAGGATCTGCTGTTAATAAAACAGACCTTCGCGCAATTGCAGATATAGCCAGGATCAGTGTATCGGCACCGCATAAAAGTCAATTATTATTCAGGATCGTCCACTATTACCAGCCGGAAATGATGATTGAACTTGGAACTTCTTTGGGCTTGTCATCAGCATATCTTGCTTCAGGAAATATGAAAGCAAAACTAATCACCATGGAAGGTTCTCCTGCTGTTGCCGATATTGCTGAAAAAAATTTTCAGAAGCTTGGATTGAACAATGTTGAACTTATCCGCGGAAATTTTGATGAATTGCTGCCATCGGTTATCACTAGGTACAAAAAGTGCATAAGCCTCGCTTATATCGACGGCAATCACCGCAAAGATCCTACCCTGAAATATTATAATATGCTGATCCCTGAAATGACTGATTCTTCCGTTATTATTCTCGATGATATTCATTGGAGCAAAGACATGGAAGAAGCATGGTTTGAAATTAAAAATGATTCACGTGTGTTGCTGACAGTTGATTTATTTTTTGCGGGACTTGTTTTTTTCCGAAAGGATTTTAAAATAAAACAGCATTTCGATATTAGGGTTTAAGGCGTGAGGTATGGGGTTTAAGGTGGGCCATACCATATACCCTACGTCTCACTCACAATAATATTTACTAATTTGAAGTTATAACCTTCGTTATGATTGTTGGCATACTCAAGGAACCATTATTTGAATCAAGAGTTTCATTATTGGCAGAAGCCGTGACGGGATTGGTGAAAAAAGGAATACAGGTATGGGTAGAGAATGATTCTGGCGCAAAGGCTTTTTGTCCTGATGAAGAATATACACAGCAGGGAGCACTTATCAGGCCGCGACAGGAAATACTCAACCAGGCTGATGTATTGCTCAGCATCCACTCTGACGAAATACCGTCTTCCCTAAAGAACAAAGTCCTTATCGGCATTTTCCAGCCATTATACCAGCAGAAGCTTATGCTTGAATGGGCAAGTCAACATATTACCTCATTCAGTTTGGATATGTTGCCTCGTACCACGCGTGCACAAAGTATGGATGTATTGAGTTCACAGGCGAATATTTCAGGATATAAAGCCGTATTGCTTGCGGCGGATATGTTTTCCCGTTATTTTCCTATGTTCATTACGGCGGCCGGTAGTATCCCTCCTGCAAAAATGTTGATACTTGGAGCAGGCGTAGCAGGATTACAATCCATTGCTACTGCCAAGAGATTGGGCGCAGTAGTAGAAGTTTTTGATACCCGTCCGCAGGTTAAAGAAGAAGTGATGAGCCTTGGTGGAAAATTTGTTGAAGTGGAAGGAGCTGCAGATGCATCAGCAGCAGGAGGCTATGCTGTTGAGCAAAGTGAAGAATTCCAGCAAAAGCAAAAAGCAAAAATTGCAGAAAGTGTCGCCAAGGCGGATATCGTAATCAGCACAGCGCAGATACCGGGAAAAAAAGCTCCTATATTAATTACAACAGCCATGATCGAATCCATGAAAAAAGGATCAATCATCATTGATATTGCTGCTGCAACAGGAGGAAATACGGAACTGACAAAAAATAATGAAACCATTCTACATAAAGGAGTGACAATTGTTGGTAACTCCGCTCTGCCGGCAAACATGCCTCATGATGCCAGTAAATTATATGGAAAAAATGTATTGAATTTTTTGCAATTGATCACCAGCAAAGAAGGTGGACTAAATCTGAATTTTGAAGATGACCTGGTTAAAGGTTGCTGCATAACGCATGATGGACAAATTGTAAATGAAAGAGTGAAGAATTTAATATGAAAATGTGGAAATGTGGAAATGTGAAAATATGGAAATGTGGATGTGAAAAATAAGTGAACGAAAATATAGAATACTAGCCCCGTGTTTTAGCGCGGGGATTATTGAAAAGAGGAATCGGGCTTTAGCGCGGAATGCAATCATAAAAAAATTATTATGGAAAATATATTGAATTGGATTTCTGTTCACCAGGAAATGATCTATATCGTTATACTGATGATTTTTCTGGGTATTGAAGTAATTGGCCGTGTGCCAAGTGTATTGCACACACCCCTGATGAGCGGCGCTAACGCAATTCATGGCGTGGTGATTATCGGAGCCATCATCGTAATGGGTAAGGCCGGTGAGCATGATTATCTTGCTTTGATACTCGGATTTCTCGCGGTTGTTCTCGGTACTTTAAATGTTGTAGGCGGATTTGTGGTAACTGACAGGATGCTCGAAATGTTTAAAAAGAAAAAATAAAACCGGGATTTTTGGGATTATTAGGATTAATGGGACATAAAAGAAATTTTCTTTGCCTCGCCAACGGCGGGGGCTTTGCGCGAAAAAAAATAATATGGAATTAAGTGTACTTGCTATTTGTTATCTCATTGCTTCAGTCACATTTATATTGGGATTGAAAATGCTTTCCAATCCTGCAACTGCAAAAAGAGGGAACAGGATTGCGGCTGGTGGAATGATCGTTGCAATTCTCGGAACTATTTTTTTATATAAGGATGAATCAGGAAATCATTTAGGGAATTATATATTCATAACAGCAGCACTCATTATTGGCACAGTGATAGGAGCAATTGCTGCAAGAAAAGTAAAGATGACAGCGATGCCGGAAATGGTGAGTCTGTTCAATGGAATGGGAGGTGCATGCGCGGCGCTGATTTCAATAGTAGAGTTTAATCATATTACAGAAGGATATTTACAGGATAATAAAATCGTAGGGTCTTTTTTAGCAGGCCATGAGCTGATTTTTATAATTATTTTTGCCGGTCTTATTATAGGGTCCATATCATTTGCGGGCAGTATTGTTGCCTGGGGCAAATTAAATGGCAGGATAAAAGATTATACATTCAGTGGTCAGCATTTATTAAATAATTTGTTGTTTGTTTTTGTTTTGATTTTAGCCACGTACCTGATTGCTGATTTTAATCATGTGATTCTTTCCATTCATGTTCTTTTTTACCTGATTTTCTTTCTGTCACTTACCTACGGCATATTATTCGTTCTTCCTATAGGCGGTGCCGATATGCCCGTCGTGATTTCCTTACTCAATTCTTTCACCGGCGTTGCTGCAGCCTGCGGAGGTTTTTTATACAATAACAAAGCCATGCTCACCGGCGGTATTCTTGTTGGCGCTGCCGGGACTTTGCTCACCATCCTCATGTGCAAAGCGATGAATCGATCTTTAATGAATGTGCTCATTGGTTCGTTCGGTTCAACAGCAAAATCTCCATCGGGGCAAACACAGCAGCAAGGTGAGCAAAATGTATTTAAAGAAATTACTGCCGGTGAAGCTGCAATGATCATGACTTATTCCAATAAAGTGATGATTGTCCCGGGTTATGGTCTTGCTGTGGCGCAGGCACAGCATGCGTGTCATGAACTGGAAAAATTACTTATAGAAAAAGGTGTGGATGTTAAATATGCGATTCATCCGGTGGCAGGACGAATGCCTGGTCATATGAATGTGTTACTTGCAGAAGCCGACGTGAGTTATGATAAATTACTGGAAATGGAAGTTGCGAATGAAGAATTTCCTACCACAGATATTGTGCTGATATTAGGCGCGAATGATGTAGTGAATCCTGCGGCAAAAACAGATCCGGCTTCTCCTATTTATGGTATGCCGATCCTGGAAGTGGAATTAGCAAAAACAGTTATCGTCAATAAACGCAGTATGAAACCCGGCTATGCCGGAATCGAGAATCAATTATTTTTCCAGCCAAAAACTTCCATGTTGTTTGGGGATGCTAAAGATGTGTTGCAGCAGTTGATTATGGTGATAAAGAATTTATGAACTGCAGATTAAAATGATTAAAATGATTTACTATGTGGAATTCAAAAAAGGAAATATTTATTTTCCGCGCGGAGCTAACAGAGAAAAAGAGGATACACTCCTTTTCTCTGTTAGCTCCGCGCGAAAATTCCTCATAGTAAATCATTTAAATCGGAAGGATTCAGAAGCCGGGTTAATTCAGAAACAATCAGAAGTTCATTTTAAAAACGCTCTCAACAAACTAAATAATTTCTGCGGTTCTTCCTCTTGCGGGTTATGTCCGGAATATTCGAACATCACGAATTTTGCCTGTGGACAATATTCCTTATACTTCACCATCATTTCCGGAACTGCAACGCGATCAAATCTACCACCATAAATAAGCACGGGCATGCTGAGCTCTTTTAATTTTGTTCTGAAATCAAAATTTCCGATATCGCTGCCTACAATGAAATCGCCGTCTTTCCCAACCATCTGGTAATATAATTTTGAATTGAATAGATTCGGGTAAGGTTTATGTTCCTTGGATCTGAAATGTTCCGGGTTATATGCATACAAAAACCCATAAGGAACTTTACCGTATATCTCCTGGTGTATCGGGTCGCTGGAAACAATTCCCCGCTCACGTGCTTTCATCAGTGTATCCCATACTTCGGGATAGTTGGTTTTTATTTCATGGTTGCTGTTATCATCATTTTTCTGCCACATAATAAAACTGTGAAATGTATTCGCTAATACAAGATGTTTCACATGTTGAGGATATTTGAGCGCATATCCCTGGGCAACCAGTCCACCATAGGAGTGACCCAAAACATTCATCATGTCAACGTGCAATGACTTGCGTAAACCTTCGAGATCTTCAATATCTCTTTCAAGGGAATATTCTTTAACGTCTTTGGCTGTATCGGATTTACCCCGGCCAAAAGCATCATAATAAACCACCATACTGCTTGTTGCCATTGAATCAAACGATCTGTATGGAAGATGTGTTCCACCCGGGCCACCGGGAATAATAACCAGCGGATCGCCCTGTCCGGCAGTTACCACCCAAAGTTTTGCGCCGTTAATGGTTAAATATTTGCCATCTTTCCAGCTGTCCGGGAAACCCTGTGCCGATAAAAAAGAAACAGAAAAAATAAATAACAATCCCAAAACAACAGTTTTCATATTTTTTTATTTGAATGATGATTTACAATAATTTTGGTTGATGCATCAAATTTAATGGGATTTGCATTTACAATCATTACCACCGGAATTATTATCATCGCTTGAAGGCATCAAAGGGTTTAACAAAGAATCTTTTGAAAAGACGCATGCTTCCGGAGATCAGGTTACTTCCATCAGGCTCAATCCGGCAAAATGGAATCAGGTGACGGGAGACGTGAAACGTGAAACCTCAGAAGAGATAAATAGCGAATTTGCTTTGCCGATAATAAAAAATTCCTGGTTGATATCTAACGCTTCACGTTTCACGTCTCACGATAAAGTTCCATGGTCCTCTTTCGGTTATTATCTTCCCAGTCGTCCATCATTTACACTCGATCCATTTTTTCATGCAGGACTTTATTACGTACAGGAAGCATCTGGCATGTTTTTGGAACAAGCACTAAAGCAAACACTTGATCTGTCGCACTCCGTTAAAATCCTTGACCTCTGTGCTGCTCCCGGAGGAAAATCAACATTGATCCAGTCTCTTATTTCCCGTGAGAGTTTGCTGGTAAGCAATGAAGTCATTAAATCGAGGGTGGGTATTTTACAGGAGAATATTATCAAATGGGGGTCATCGAATGTAATAATCACCAATAATGATCCGAAGGATTTCTCACGACTGGAAAATTATTTTGATGCGATCATCATTGATGCTCCCTGTAGCGGGAGTGGTTTATTCCGCCGCGATCCGGAAGCAATCGGGGAATGGAGCAAAGAAAATGTCAGGCTATGCAGCTCGCGCCAGCAAAGGATACTGGCAGATGCATGGCCCGCACTGAAAAAAAATGGGATATTGATTTATTCTACCTGTTCTTATTCAAAAGAAGAAAATGAAGATGTGGTTGACTGGATGTTGGAACAATTTTCCGTCGATAGTCTGCGGCTGGTCCTGGGCGATAGACAAACCATTCCTTCTGATGAGGAGTCAAAATCCAGTTGGCCGATCATAGAATCAATGTCTGATAAGTATAACGGATATGGGTATCGATTTTACCCTGATCAATTAAAAGGTGAGGGATTTTTCATTTCATGTTTCCAAAAAAAAGATGGTGCTGAGTTTGTGAATCCACGCTCGAAAAAGCAATCACTTGAAAAATTGAGTAAAAATGAAGCGCAACAGGTAATGCCATTTATTCGCCCGGATGTTCCGACAGGTTATTTTCAATACAACGATTTGATATATGCGATACCTGCAAATTTATCCGCTGATATCATCTGCATACGAAATGCATTATATCTTCGAAAGGCCGGCGTTTTGGTTGGAAAATTAGCAGGTAATGAATTAATTCCTGATCATGAACTGGCTTTAAGTACAGTGCTCAGTAAGGAAGTTCCTGCTATTGCACTAAACGAAGAAGAAGCAATTCGATATTTGCGTAAGGAAGAAATAAAGATCGATAGTTCTTTAAGAGGATGGGCGCTTGTTCAATATGAAGGACAGAACCTGGGTTGGATGAAAATACTGCATAACCGGGTTAATAATTATTATCCAAAAGAGTGGAGAATTAGGAAAACATGATGATGTGCGAATGTGCGAATGTGCTGATGTGCAGATGTGCGAATTTTTCAGTGCGATCGCTCAAAAAAAATCGCACATCTGCACATCAGCACATTCGCACATCAGACTCTTTTATATCGTACGAGGTATAATAATGAATTTTCTTTCGATTCAAATTCTTCCGGAATTCCATCTCCCCCGAGGTTATAGCACATGATCATATCATCCCCATCGAAACGGTAAATGCATTGATAGGTTTTCCCCTTATTAGGGCCAAATATGCCGGTTATTTCCAGGGCCTTTGGTGAAGTATTGGGAATGCGTTCGATCACACCGCTGTCTATAACTTTTCCTTCGATCAACTGGTAAGAATTTTCATCCAGTTCAAGAATCATATTCTCGAAACTCTCAGCTGGAAGGCTCTTGCCGCCAAGAGCTGCTTCTGCAATTTTCCATTTTCCCCGGATAGGCATAATCTAAATTATAGTTTTAATATTTTATTTGCAAGATATTTCTGCATCTTTGCGTTAATAGCAAAAACATCGCCATGAAGGGGCTAATTACGCTGCTTACCGCTTTATTTATCGTTACATTATCCTGGTCGCAACCTGCACAGCTTATTATCCAGGGTGAAACAGGAAAGTTATACCTCGATCATGCTGTCAGTCCAAAAGAAAACTGGTATAGTATCGGCCGCTTGTATAATATCGGTCCAAAAGAAATTGCACCATTTAATGGTCTGACCCTAAATACACCATTGGAAATCGGGCAGCATGTAAAAATTCCTTTGCGTCCGGCTAATTTTTCACAGAATAATTCTAAGTCTTCCAGTGAAACATTGGTCCCTGTATATCATATTATCCAGGAAAAGGAATGGATGTATCACATCAGCACCACCTATAATAAAGTGGCCATCGAAAAACTGGAGAAATGGAATAATATCAATAAGGACCAGGCGAAGGCGGGAATGCAATTGATTGTTGGATATCTGAAAGTAAAAAATTCACAGTCCGCGTTTGCAAATGTGGTCGCTGATAAAACGGTCGCTACTACGCCTGTGGTTAAAGACACCGGAAAACAATCAGGCAATGGTGCATTGCCAAAAGAAGAAAAGACTGCCGATCTGCCAACAAAAAAATTACCTGCCACCAACCAGGAAGCTGCCGTAGCGGGTAATGTAAGCTCATTACCGGATAATAATAGTTCGGTTGTAAATGCCTATTCAACCAATCATGCGGCTGGCGGTTTTTTTGGTAATGATTTTAATGGCAATAATAAATCAGCCACAGGACAGGCGGGAACTTTTAAAAGTACGAGTGGGTGGCATGATGGTAAGTATTATGCATTGATGAATAACGTAGCCATTGGAACAATTGTTAAAGTTACAAGTGTATCAACGAACAAATCCATTTATGCAAAAGTGCTGGGTCAATTGCCAGAAATGAAAGAAAGCACAGGATTGGCCATTCGCATCAGTAATTCAGCGGCAGCTGAATTGGGTGCCGGTGAAGGGAAATTCCCTGTTGATATCAAATATTAATGTTTTTCGTATTAATGTTTTTCGTGTCCTCCGCCGTCTTCAGTTTTCTTGCAGCATTTGGGTAACCTTTTATAAGCGTCCGGTTCAGCGGTTATATTATCTGCATCATAGCCACTATTAGCAATCGCTGCTTTTACATTTTCCACGTTGGTACGGTCTACTACATAAGTAACTTTGGCGATTTTCCTTTTGTAATCAACTGTTACTTTTTGGACGCCTTCTTCGCGGCTTACGTAATCTTCTATGCGTTTTTTGCATTCTTCACATTGTACAGTTGGCGTTTTGATTGTTGCAGTTTCGAGCCCGCCCTTTCTTACAACCTGGCTCCGGGAAGCAATGGAAAAACCAGCAATCAGTAATAATATCAATTGTACTTTTTTCATATCATGGAATTTTTATTTGCTCGTCAAATTTACAGAACTCCTTTCCAGTTGGCAGGGTCTTCTCTCCATTTTAACAAAATTCCCTGTTGTTCAGGCGATACCATTCCTTTTTCGATAGCAAGGCTGATGAGTGTTTCATAATTGGTTAATGACTTATAGATAACGCCTGCTTTTTCAAATGCAATACGTCCTGCATTCAGGTTATAGGTAAAAATCGATACCATGCCAATCACATTCAATCCATTTTCTTTCAAAACATCCACTACCTGGAGACTGCTTTTACCTGTGGAAATCAAATCTTCTATTACAACTACCTTCTTTCCTTTTTCATATGATCCTTCAATCTGGTTACCTAATCCGTGTTCTTTTGGCTTTGTACGTACATAGATATACGGTAATTTCAATTGATCGGCTGCCATCGCACCCCAGGCAATGCCAGCAGTTGCAACTCCTGCCAGCAACTCGGCATCAGCAAATTGTTCGAAAATTACATTGCACATTTCTGATTTGATGAACTCACGAATATATGGGAACGATAATACTTTTCGGTTATCACAATAAATAGGACTTTTCCATCCTGATGCCCAAATAAACGGTTCTTTTATATTTAACCGGATCGCATTAATTTGTAACAGCTTTTCAGCGACAGCTTTTTCATTTGTCATGCCGTGAAGATAATGGAAAAAGGTACAAGAGACAAGGTACAAGGAACAAGACACAAGCGACAAAATCCAATTCCCAAGTTCAAATTTTAAAATACTGTTTGGGATTTGGATATTGCGCTTTGGACATTGGATATTGTATCTTGTACCTTGAGCCTTGTATCTTAACCCCAATTATGTTTATCAAAATTTATTTTTCCGACAAGCCACTTTTTTTGTGTGATTCATTCAATGAAGAGATCAATCGCTATGCGCATCATGATGATGCCGTTTTTATTGATGAGTTTTCGAGTGCAGCCGTAAATTCAATGATTCATGAAATGAAAGCTGAAAAAGTGCACGCAGGAATATTTTATCATAGTAAACTGGAGGATTTGAAAAAAGCTTTCTGGAAAAAATTCACCATCGTACATGCCGGTGGGGGATTGGTGCAGAATGAAAAAGAAGAAGTACTTTTTATGTTCCGGAGAAAAAAATGGGATTTGCCAAAAGGTAAATTAGACAAGGGTGAAACACTTGAACAGTGCGCAATTCGTGAAGTAAAGGAAGAAACCGGGCTGGTAAAAGTTCAATTAAAAAAATTACTGCTCATAACCTATCATACTTACGATGAAAATGGAAAACATTTTTTGAAGGAAACGCATTGGTTTCATATGCGTGCCGCAGGTGAGCAGGAACTGGTACCGCAACTGGCCGAACAGATAACAGCGATCAAATGGGCAAATGAAAAAGAGATAATAAAATTATGCAGGGACACATACCCATCTGTTCTTGACGTATTGAGCACCGGCGGATATGCGGTAAAATAATTATGGATGCTCCAAAATATATACAGTCAGCCTGCTCACGCAAATCAATCTTTCTTTTTCATCCACTATTTTAATATCCCAAACATGTGTTGACCTTCCAAGGTGCAACGGTTCTGCTTTTGCAGTTACAAAACCTTCTTTTATACTCCGGATATGATTGGCATTGATCTCAACACCAACGCAATAATATTTGGAAGTATCAATTACCATTGCGGAAGCGATACTACCAACCGTTTCAGCAAGTGTAACGGAAGCGCCACCATGCAATATACCATAGGCCTGCCGCGTGCGATTGTCAACGGGCATTTTTGCTTTCAGATAATTTTCACCCACTTCTGTGAATTCAATACCAATATACTGATTCATGGTTTCTGTTTCGAATGATTGAAGTTGTGAAAGTGTAAGGGCTTTATTGAACCAGATCGGCATGATATTAAACTTTGCTTTTTATAGAATTGGCTACCACTTCCGGAAGGAACTGCAATGCATCACCACCATTTCGTAAAACATCTCTCACCAACGTGGAAGCGACAGAAGTATATTGCGGAAGACAGGTAAGGAAAACGGTTTCAATTTCAGCATCAAGACTCCGGTTCATATCTGCAATGGCTTTTTCATATTCAAAGTCATTTACGTATCGGATGCCTCTCAGAATATAATTAGCGCCAACCTGCTGACAGCATTTGATGGTAAGGCCATCATATACAACAGCATTTACCTGCGGATTATCTTTATAAATTTCCCGGATCCACTTCAGCCTTTGTTCTTCTGAAAACATGGGTTCTTTATTAGCATTGCGTCCGATTCCTATAATCAGTTTATCGAATAGAGAGAGAGAGCGGTTGATGATATCCAGGTGTCCAATGGTTATCGGATCAAAAGTGCCTGGAAAAAGAGCGATACGTTGCATGAGAATCTACGATTTTAGATTACGATTTCTTAAATTCTGAATTTGCATACGGATGATATTCTTAGACTATATTTATTTTGAAAAATAATATCATGGCAACGCTGCGTGTTATGAAATTAGCGTTCGTCTATCAGTTCTGGTCTGTTTTTCCGCCTGCAAGCAAATACAATACGGCCATCCGGACAGCCACCCCGTTTTCCACTTGTTGTAAAATGATTGATTGTTTACTGTCGGCTGCATCACTGTCCAGCTCCACTCCACGGTTAATCGGGCCAGGATGCATGATAACGATTTCTTTGCTTAAGCTGTCGAGGATTTTCTTATTTACACCGTATGCAAGACTATACTCGCGCAAAGAAGAAAAGAGCACCTGATTTTGCCTTTCCAGTTGGATGCGCAATACATTTGCAACATCACACCATTCCAATGCTTTTTTCAGATTATATTCCACCCGTACATCAAAAGCTTCTTTGATATAAGTTGGAATAAGGGTAGGAGGGCCTGCTACAGTTACTTCAGCTCCCATTTTCTTTAGAAGATAGATATTGCTTAAAGCCACTCTCGAGTGCATGATATCTCCGATGATCGCTACTTTTTTCCCTTCAATTTTCCCCAGTTTTTCCCTGATGGAAAAGGCATCAAGTAATGCCTGTGTGGGATGCTCATTGATCCCATCGCCTGCATTAACAATGGCAGCCGGAATATGTTTTGCCAGAAAATGTGGAGCACCGCTGGCACTATGCCGCATTACTACCATATCTACTTTCATGGAAAGAATATTATTCACGGTATCCAGCAGGGTTTCGCCTTTGGAAACGGATGATCCGGATGCAGTAAAATTGATTGTATCTGCTGATAATCTTTTTTCTGCCAGCTCAAAAGATATCCTTGTTCGGGTGGAACTTTCATAAAAAAGATTTACGATCGTAACATCCCGCAACGTAGGAACCTTTTTGATCGGTCGTTGTAAAACTTCTTTGAATTGAGTTGCTGTGTCTAAAATAAGTTGAATATCGGCAGGCTGTAGATCTCTAATGCCAAGAAGATGTTTGGAGCTTAGTTGCATTAAAGGGCGAAGTTAGGGTCTAATGATCAATATCCAAAATCAAAGTACAAGAAACAAGGAACAAGAAACAAGAAACAAGGTACAAGGTACAAGGTACAATATCTTGCACCCTGTACCTTGTTTCTTGTACCTTGCTTCATATTCTTTATGCATTCAATTTTATCAAAATGGCGGAAAGGATTTTTCGGATTTGAGTTCCTTCATCAATTAAAATATTTCTTTGAGATTCCAATTCGAAGTCATTATAAACTAGGATCAACCTCAGCCAATGGACTGCCTCTTTTGCTTCCCGTCTCGCAATTTTTATTTTCATCTTTTCATCTCCCTTTCCAAGATCATCCGAAGCCTCAATATAATTTGCATTAATTGATCCACTTGATCGAATCAATTGCCGGATATATTCAGTATTTATAATATCCCACTTAGTTTTTCCGCAAAAATCACGAACGCATTTTGCAAAATTGAAAAACCTTTCTTGAAGTTCCTGCGACATTAGATTTATTAGTTATTCTAAAACTAATAATCTTTGCATCTTGTCCCTTGTTTCTTGCACCTTGTTCCTTAAAGTAAAATCACCTCCTCCGCTCCATCCTTTTCTTTCCATAAAACTTTTACTTTTTCTGTGACGATAGAATCGATGGATTTTCCGGTATAGTCGGGTTGTATTGGCAGCTGACGGCTGAATCTCCTGTCAATTAAAATACATAATTCCACTTTGCCCGGACGCCCGAAATCGATCAGTGCGTCTAATGCTGCGCGTATTGTTCTTCCAGTATACAATACATCATCAATCAAAATCACATTTTTATTTTCGATTGAGAAAGGAATATCCGTTTGATTTGCGGTATGGAGTCCTTTGCGTACATCATCCCGGTAAAAAGTAATATCAAGCTTGCCGTAATATATTTTTTCAGGGGCCACCAGTTTATTGATCTCTTTTATAATACGGTTGGAAAAATGTATCCCCCTTGGCTGAATGCCGATCAATACCGTGTTTTCAAGACCGACATGGTTTTCCAGCAATTGATGACTTAATCTTTGTATGGTAATGGCTAATTGCTGTTCGGTGAGAATTGTCTTCAAGAAAAATATTTTTATAAAAGTAGGGCAATCCTTCAAATTATAAAATTAAGCCGAATGGAGAATGCATATCAATGTTGTGCTTTCAAAAAAAGGTTGCCGGATTTCCGGCAACCTTTATAATGTTCAATACAATTTATTAGAAAAATTATTTAGCTCCACCGAACATATAGATCACCCCAATCTGGATGACCTGGTTCTTAGTAGATCCGTTCACAGCAATATTCGATAAGCCTTGGTTGAAGCGGGCTTCAATACCCACATTCACTGAACTTATCAAGTAACCAGCACCAAAAGCCCATGAGAAATCTGTCGATTTAAATGCAGATTTAACATCTTGATGGTCACTACCAGCTTTGGCCTGGGCATTGAGTAAAAAACCTACTTGTGGACCCGTAACTGCAAAAAAGCCTGAAGGATTGATATACTTGAACAGAACCGGTACATTCAAGTATCCAAGGTTTAATTTAAAATCTTCACCGTTTTCAGTTGATTTCGCTCCCTGTCCGGAATAGAGTACCTCAGGTTGAACTGCGAAGATTTTTCCAACCGGAATTTCTACAAGACCACCAGCATGAAAATCAGTTTTGATTTTAGCACCAGTAACATCACCGGTTAAGTTGGCGAGGTTAAGACCAGCTTTTACACCAAATTTAATTTGTGCCTGCATTGTAGATAATAAGGCACCTGTCAGAATTAATAAGACTAGTTTTTTCATAAATGGATTTTGAGTTAAATGATGCACAAATTTAGCAGTCGCTTTTAAAAATCAAGGCTACGGAGAAGTCACTTTTTTATTGTATTGCATCAATAAAAATTACAATAATTATTCACAATATATTGATTTTCAATTTATAATGAATAATAAAAAATAAATAGAGATTAGAGACTTTTTTAAAATAATCAGAATAAACAAATCATAATCCCGACATAAACGGATATTTATAATCCATTGCAGGATGGAAGGTTTCCTTGATGGTTCTTGCACTGAGCCAACGATATAAATTGAGAATAGATCCTGCTTTGTCATTGGTTCCTGATGCCCTCGCGCCGCCAAAAGGCTGCTGCCCAACAACGGCACCGGTTGGTTTATCATTGATGTAAAAATTACCGGCAGCATGACGAAGTTTTTGAGTGGCCAGTTCAACCGCGCTTCTATCCTGCGCAATGATTGATCCTGTTAGCGCATAAGGGGAGGTGTTATTGACCAGGTCAAGTGTTTCTTCAAATTTATTTGCATTGTAAATGTAAACGGTAAGTACCGGGCCAAATATCTCTTCGCACATGGTTACATACTGACTATGTTTGGCTTCAATCACTGTTGGCTCGATAAAATATCCTTTTGATTTGTCGCATTTGCCGCCGACCCAGATATCTGCTTTTTTATCTTTCTTCGCATTATCAATATAAGATTTTATTTTATCAAAGCTTTTTTCATCGATCACCGCGTTGATGAAATTTCTAAAATCTTCTACGCCACCAATCTTAAAACTTTTGACTCCCGCGATCAGTTTCTTTTTTACTTCTTCTGCAATATTTGAAGGAATATACGCACGCGATGCGGCCGAACATTTCTGTCCCTGGAACTCAAAAGCGCCACGCAATAATGCAGTTACTACAACATCAACATTGGCACTTTTATGTGCAATTACAAAATCTTTACCGCCCGTTTCCCCAACGATACGTGGATATGATTTGTAAATGCTCATATTTTCACCAATTGTTTTCCACATACTATTAAATACGCCTGTTGAACCGGTAAAATGAACACCGGCAAATGAAGGATGAGTGAAACATGCTTTGCCGAGCGTAGGGCCATCAACATAAACGAGATTAATAACACCATCCGGAAGACCGGCTTCCTGCAAAATGCGCATAAACATCTGCGCGCTGAAAACCTGTGTATTTGCGGGTTTCCACACTACCACATTTCCACACATGGCTGCAGAAGTTGGGAGATTGCCGCCGATCGCAGTAAAATTAAATGGAGTGATTGCCAGCACAAATCCTTCCAGGGCGCGATATTCCATACGATTATGAATTCCTTTGCTGCTGATTGGTTGTTGCCTGTATATTTCACTTAAAAAATGAACATTGAAACGGAGAAAATCGATGATCTCGCATGCACTGTCAATTTCAGCCTGGAAAATATTTTTACTTTGACCAAGCATGGTAGTACCGTTCATGTATGACCGATACCTGGTGGAGATGAGGTCGGCTGCCTTCAGGAATATATTCGCGCGGTTTTCCCAACTCGTATTCTCCCAGCTTTCTTTCGCTTTTAGAGCCGCATCAATAGCCTGTCTGACATGTTTTTCATCACCCGAGTGGAAATGCCCAAGCGTATGGGCGACCTCGTGAGGCGGGTGAATAGCTGTTTTCTTTCCACTACGGACTTCTTTGCCCCCGATGTACATAGGGATATCGTGCAGCTTGCTTTTTAACTCTTTTAATGTATTCTTTATAATTTCCTTCTCCCTGCTTGCTGGTGCATAGCTTAATATCGGTTCGTTTTGTGGCAAAGGATAATTAAAATAGCCAAAATTCATGTGTAAAATTTGAGCTGCAAAGATAACCTGTTTACGGCATAATGTTTTTGTATGAAAAGGGAAATGTTGGCTATGAGTTGTATTGTTATTTGAAAAGATTTGTATTTCTCATATTGTGTTTTCCTTTTTTTAGTTCATTTTGCAGACTTAGCTTTACCTTTTTTGAAAATTTGCTCTGTTATAAATATATACTTCACCAGTAATAAGGTTATAGATATTCGAATAAACCGTAAGTGCATCCTGATGCGTTTTTGATAATATATTTTCCATATTACTTATTGTTGCAGATGAATCTTCGTGAAGCATTGTTTCATGACACAAATGTGATTTAATCGTCGAACGATCGTCACGGTCATGGTGTTACAAATAATTGAGATGTGGCTGAAAAGTGTGATAGATGGTATTTATGCTTCTGTTTCTTTTTCCATCATGAGATACGCCTTGATAAATCCATCCAGCTCGCCATCCATCACAGGCTGTACATTGCCCACTTCATAATCGGTTCGGTGATCTTTGATCATCTTGTATGGATGAAAGACGTAGGACCTTATCTGCGAACCCCATTCGATTTTTTTCTTGCTGGCATTATTAGCATTCTTGATTGCTTCGCGTTTGCGCATTTCTTCCTGATACAACCGGCTTTTTAGCATGGCCATTGCCTTTTCACGGTTTTCACCCTGGGTGCGCGCCTGCTGACATTCCACAACAATGCCACTTGGTTTATGAGTGAGACGCACTGCTGTCTCCACTTTGTTTACGTTTTGACCACCGGCACCACCACTGCGGAAAAATGCCCATTCAATGTCAGCAGGGTTCACCTGGATATCAATCGTATCATCAATTAACGGGTATACATATACGCTTGCGAAAGAGGTATGTCGGCGGGCATTGCTATCGAAAGGAGAAATACGCACGAGACGATGAACTCCACTTTCTGCTTTTAAAAAACCATAAGCAAAGGGGCCGTCAAATTGAAGCGTTGCACTTTTAATACCGGCACCTTCCCCCTCCTGCAGGTCAAGTTCGGAAACAGACCATCCTTGTTTTTCACCATACATCCGATACATGCGCATCAGCATTTCCGCCCAATCCTGGCTTTCCGTGCCACCAGCTCCGGAATTGATCTGGAGCACGGCTGGCAATTCGTCTTCCGGTTGATTTAAAGTGCTTTTAAATTCTGCTTCATCAAGCAGATCCAGTGCTTTTTTATAAGCTTCTTTTGTTTCTTCTTCGGTAGCTTCGCCCCCTTTCCAGAAATCCATTAAAACAGCAAAGTCTTCCACGGCTGTTTGAACAGATTCGTAGAGCTTTACCCAATATTCGTTAAGCTTGATATTTTTCAGGATTTCTGTTGCCCGTTCATTATCATCCCAAAACCCGGGGCTTAAGGTTAATTGTTTCTCTTCGTTGATTTTATATTGACGGTTCTCCACGTCAAAGAAACCTCCTCAGTCCGGCAATGCGGGACCTCATATCGTTCAGTTTTTCTTGTGTCATAGCGGCGAAGATAGTTAATTTAAAGAAGGTGTGGGGTGTAGGGTGTGTATTCAGAAATGCCATACCTCACACCCTTTACCTTCCACCTCTTTCTTTGTTCATAACCCGATTTTTTCTGTGCATAATCAGGTGTACAATCCGTGAACAAGAAGAGCACTAAAAATTTGGAAACAGGCATCTCAATAATATATCTTAGCTGTACAATTGAGATGCGGATATCCTTCACTGTGATGGAAGCAGCTCAACGAAAGCATCGGGTTGGTAAGTGTATCTGTTCAAGCAATTGAGCAGGTATAAAAACAAAACTTGGTGCTTTTTTATTTTTATTAGAAGTGATCTCTGACAAGCAGGAAATGATTTCTCCATTATGCTTGCGAAAACTTTTTGTGGAATATAATTCCCAAAATATCACAAAAAACCCCGAATAATTCAATTCGGGGCTATTCAACAATCAATAATTCCTGCTATTACCGATTTGCCTTTGGCGAAGAACTCGTATTTGATTTTATCCATTTTGTCAATTGATCCCTTGTTTGTCCTGTTTTCCTTTGTAATCTCCCTAATAATTCATCTTCTTTTCCTTCTTCATAACGCAAATCATCGTCGGTAAGATCAGCATAGGATTGTTTTAATTTTCCTTTTAAAACATTCCAATTGCCTTTCAATTCTAAGTTGTCCATAAAATTTAATTTTAATGATGATCAATCCAATTACATTTCAATTATTGTACCAGCGGAATCCATAAAAATGCTAATTTTTTTTAGCACTGGTATGGGTTTTAAATAAAAAAATGTGCATAATCCGGTGCACAAGCGGTGGATAATAAAACGTCCAAAAATTTGGAAAACTCTTCTCTTGAAACATAACTTAGAGCTACAATTGAGAAACAGAAATCCGTCAAAAGACGAAGTATCTCAAACGAAAGCATCGGGTTAGTAAGTATATCGGTTTAAGTAATTAAACAGGTATAAGTGCAAAACTTGGTGCTTTCTACTTTTTTATCTTAGCTTTTCTTCTTTCGATTAATTTCGTGAGTATTTGCCGCTTTAAGTAAATACAAAATAATCCATTTTATTTTCACTCTTATTTTTAAACTTCCATGCTTCAGCAAAAGCAGGTAACATCTGTTTTAAACAAACACAAAAAGAGAGATTCGTGGTTTCTTACGGAATATTCGGTTAACCCATACGAAGGCTGTAGTTGTAATTGTCTTTATTGTTATATCCGTGGAAGTAAGTATGGTGAAAATATGACCGAGCATTTGGCAGTAAAGGCAAATGCGTTGCAGGTTCTGGAAAAACAATTGACTAACAGGGCAAAGAAAGATCAGTATGGTATTGTGGTTGTAGGTTCTGCAACAGATGCCTATATTCGGCAGGAAGAAGACTACAAGCTTACAGAAAGTTTTTTGAAATTATTATTGGAGTATCGGTTCCCGGTATTTATCAGCACAAAAAGATCATTAATTACGCGTGATATTTCCTTGTTGAAACAAATTGATGAGGCCGCTATCTTGCCACCAGATCTCCGGGATTCACTAAAACGAGGAGTCATATTATCTGTTTCCATCTCTTCGATGAATGATAAGATTGCTGATATGCTGGAACCGGGGGCCATAAAGCCACTACAAAGATTGGAATTATTACAGCAATTGAAAGCAGAAGGTTTTTTGGTGGGTGTGAACGCAATTCCAATACTTCCTTTTATCAGTGATACCGAAGAGGAACTTGAAAAAATAATTGGCGGGGCTAAACAATATGGAGCGGATTATATTCTTGTAGGAGGTCTTACTTTATTTGGAAGCGCAGCTGCTGACAGCAAAACGCTTTTTTTTAAGTTCCTGGAAAGATATGACCGGGCTTTGATTGCCAAATACAATAGCCTTTATGGAATAAATTATTTTGCAACCAGAGTTTACCAGGACGCTTTAAAACAAAGAGCAGACAAATTTTGTAAAAAGCATGGGATCAGGAATTATATTCTGATTGTCTGAACCGCGATTTTATACGATTAGCCTGATTAATCTGATAAT